>Ga0137308_100112_pt1 | contig 145256 bp, 135 predicted proteins | sample Inofrocosms_June_FD_97181 | JGI IMG/M metagenome (GOLD analysis project Ga0137308, IMG submission 97181) | Mouse cecal microbial communities from Vienna, Austria - N-Acetylneuraminic and N-Acetylglucosamine D2O microcosms_June | ecosystem: Host-associated > Mammals > Digestive system > Large... | reverse complement strand
GCAGAAGTCCCGCAGTTCCTGGGAGTATTTCAGGAATACGATCAGCAGGGATGTTGTTGGGATTGAGAAAATAAGCTGTAGTAACAGAGCCTTCAGCATTGGGTAAAGAAGATGCCTGCGGGGTCTGCCGGTGGCAGCATGAAAATGAGAAACAAAAGACACCGGAACAATTTCATCAAGGTTGATGGTTTCATCGAGTATGGAAAGAAACTCATATTTATCGTTATCAAATTTATTTTGGCAATCGGTAAAAATATCTGCCAAAGAGAGTTGTTTATGTGTTATCATATAGATACGACTCCTTTACTGGTGGATATGGATAATTGTTACTGGACATTTCAATTATACCACAGACCAGTGAGGAGTTGTTTTATTTTGTAACAAAGAGAATCCCGTATTTATGCGGGTTCTGGCGTTTCGCAAACGCCTATTCAACACAGTAAAAAGAAAGGAGCTTATGATAATGAGCAAGGGAAAGTATTATATTACCACGGCGATTGCCTATACTTCCGGGAAACCGCATATCGGAAACAGCTATGAGATCGTGCTTGCCGACAGTATTGCCCGGTTTAAGAGAAAGGACGGTTATGACGTATATTTCCAGACGGGAACCGATGAGCACGGACAGAAAATCGAGCTAAAGGCCCAGGAGCAGGGGATCACGCCCAAGGAATTTGTGGACAATGTGGCGGGAACCATCCGCGGGCTCTGGGATCTCATGGATACCTCCTATGACCATTTTATCCGGACGACGGATGAATACCATGAGAAGCAGGTTCAGAAAATATTTAAAAAGCTTTACGACCAGGGAGATATTTACAAGGGGGCTTACGAAGGGCTCTACTGTACGCCCTGCGAATCCTTCTGGACGGAGTCCCAGCTTGTGGACGGAAAATGCCCGGACTGCGGAAGGGAAGTGAAGCCGGCAAAGGAGGAAGCGTACTTCTTTAAGATGAGCAAATATGCCGACCGGCTGATCAGACACATCAACGAGCATCCCGGATTCATCCAGCCCGTGTCCCGAAAAAATGAGATGATGAATAATTTCCTGCTTCCGGGACTGCAGGATCTGTGCGTTTCCAGAAGCTCCTTCAAATGGGGAATTCCGGTGGACTTTGACGAGCGTCATGTGGTCTATGTGTGGCTGGACGCCCTGAGCAACTATATCACGGGAATCGGCTATAACTGCGGAGGAGAGAGTGCGCAGCAGTACCATAAGCTGTGGCCTGCAGATCTCCATCTAATAGGAAAAGATATTATCCGGTTCCACACGATCTACTGGCCCATCTTCTTGATGGCGCTGGGAGAGCCTCTGCCGAAACAGATCTTTGGCCATCCCTGGCTGCTGCAGGGGGACGGGAAGATGAGCAAATCCAGGGGAAACGTGATCTATGCGGACGATCTGGTGGATTTCTTTGGAGTGGATGCGGTGCGCTATTTTGTGCTGCATGAGATGCCTTTTGAAAATGACGGAACCATCTCCTTTGAGCTTTTGGTGGAGAGGATCAATTCCGACCTTGCCAATACTCTGGGAAATCTGGTCAACCGGACCATTTCCATGAGCAACAAGTATTTTGGGGGAGTGGTTTCTGACAAGGGCGCCTGCGAGGCGGTGGATGAGGATCTCAAAAAGGTGGTGACTGAAACCTTTGGAAAAGTAAGAAATAAAATGGATGAGCTGCGGGTTGCGGATGCCCTGACGGAAATTTTTGTTCTGTTTAAGCGCTGCAACAAATATATTGATGAGACGGAGCCCTGGGTGCTTGCAAAGGATGAGGCAAAGAAAGACCGGCTCTCCACGGTTCTCTACAACCTGGTGGAGGGCATTTCCATAGGGGCGTCCCTCCTTGAGCCTTTTATGCCAAGTACGGCAAAGAAGATCGCAGAGCAGCTCAATACCTCCCTTTACGGATTTGAGCGGCTTGCAGGGGAGGAAGGAGACGATCTTTTCGGAGGCTATCCTTCCGGAAGGCGGGTGAGCGAAAAACCGGAGATCCTCTTTGCAAGACTTGATGCGAAGGAGGTGCTGGAAAGGGCCCAGGCCATGTTTGAGGAAAGAAAAGCGGCGGCGGAGAAATCAGGGTCAAACGTAAAAGAAGAGAGTGCCAGGGAGCCGGAGAATCTGATCGATATCGAGGCGAAGGAGGAAATCTCCTTTGAGGATTTCTCCAGGATGCAGTTTCAGGTGGGGGAGATTATCGCCTGCGAGGAGGTACCCAAATCTAAAAAGCTCCTCTGCTCCAAGGTAAAGATCGGAAGCCAGGTAAAGCAGATTGTCTCCGGCATCAAACAGCATTATTCGGCAGATGAGATGGTCGGGAAAAAGGTTATGGTGCTTGTCAACCTAAAGCCTGCAAAGCTGGCCGGAGTCCTCTCGGAGGGAATGCTTCTGTGCGCTGAGGATGAGAAGGGGAATCTTGCCCTTATGACGCCGGAGAAGGAGATGCCTGCGGGAGCGCAGATTTGTTAGGAAACGGCACTTGGAGGGGCTTTTTATGGCAAAAAGAGAAGAGTTTACCTTTGATTCCAGAGATGGAAAGAGCAAAATTCATGCGCTGCGCTGGATCCCGGAGGGGAAAGCGCAGTGTGTATTGCAGATTGTCCACGGAATGGCGGAGTATATCGGGCGTTACGAGGAACTGGCCCTGTTTTTGACGGAAAGGGGAATCCTTGTGACGGGAGACGACCATCTGGGACACGGAGAGAGTGTGGAGGAGGGCGGCGCATATGGATATTTCTGCGACCAGGATCCGGCCACGGTCGTGGTCAGGGATGTGCACCGCCTGAAAAAGCTGACACAGGAGAAGTATCCGGGAATTCCCTATCTGATTCTGGGACACAGCATGGGCTCCTTTATCACCCGCAATTACCTGTTCCGCTATGGAACGGGAATCCAGGGTGCCGTGATCTGCGGCACCGGATCCCAGCCGGAGGCGCTTGTGAGTGTATGCAGGGCCATGGCGGCGGTTCAGGGCTTCCTTTTTGGACAAAAACACACGGCGAAGCTTATAGACAGACTTGCATTTGGGAATTATAATAAAAAGATCACAAATCCGGCGACCTCTTTTGACTGGCTGTGCCGTGATGATAAGGTGGTAAAGGCTTATGTGAAGGATCCGCTGTGCGGCTTTACGTTTACCGTGAACGGTTTTCGGACACTGTTTGAGCTGCTGCACCGGATGAACCAGCCGTCCAATCTGGCGGATATGCCAAAGAGACTGCCCGTGTTTTTCATTGCCGGGGATGCGGATCCCGTGGGTAATTACGGGGAAGGTGTGAAAATGGCGTATGAAAGCTTTCGGAAAGCCGGAATGGAAAAGCTTTCCCTTAAGCTGTATCCCGCAGACAGGCATGAGCTTTTAAACGAACTGGATAAGCGGCAGGTATATGAGGACGTGTATTCCTGGATTGTGGAACGAGTGAAGGAGTATCAGATTTTATGAAAAGAATTTTGACAGTTATGATGACGGTTATGATGTGCGCCGGCCTTTTGGCAGGGGCTTTTGGCATGACGGCAAAGGCGCAGGAGACCACGGGGACGGATATCGGGGGAATGCTTGGCGGTGTCAAGGATAAGCTCTCGGAGGCAATCGCCGGTATGGACGAGGGAACCGTGGGAGAAGTACTGAATTTTGTGAAGGAAAAGGTTTCAGACGGAAGCTTAAAGACCGAGGACGGCCTTACGCAGGCCATCAGGGAGGGCGAAGAAAAATTCGGCGTTACGGTTGACAGGGCGGATGCGCAGAAGGTGGTGGACACCATGGAAAAGCTGGAGGATATGGGATTTTCCGGCGAGTATGTGATGGAAAAGGCAAAGGAGCTTTATGATGAGCACGGCACAGGGTTCGTGGATCACATTGACGAGGTGGTTGCGGGAGCCGTCAAGGATGCCGTTGCGGGAGCGGCAAGCGGCTTTTTTTCCAATCTCTGGGAGTCCACGAAGTCTTTCCTCAAAAATCTTGTGGCATAGGATGAAATACGGAATTCTGGCAGATAATAGAGAAAAAGCTGTTTGCAGAAACGAGGTAAAAAGAAGTGAGAATTGCATTTTACAGTACGAAACCTTATGACAAGGTTTGGTTTGAGCCTTTGGGAAAAGAGTATGGGTTTGACATTCATTTTATTGAGGCGGCATGCAACCGTGAGACGATCTTTATGGCAAAAGGCTATGACGCAATCTGTATTTTTGTCAATGATTATGTAAATGCCGAGATGATTGACGCACTCTATGATATGAAGGTGAAGGCCGTTTTGCTTCGAAGTGCGGGATACAATCATGTGGATGTGAAGGCGGCGGAGGATAAGATCGTGGTGCTGCGCGTGCCGGGCTATTCCCCGGAGGCGGTGGCTGAGTTCGCCATGGCCCTTCTGCTCACCGTAAACCGGCTGACCCACAAGGCCTATAACAGGACAAGGGAATTTAACATGAGCCTGAACGGGCTGATGGGAATGGATCTTTTTGAGAAGACGGCCGGCGTGATCGGAACCGGAAAGATCGGCCAGGCGATGATTCGGATTCTGAACGGTTTTCAGATGCGGGTGCTGTGCTATGATCCTTATCCGGTAAAGGGACTGGAGGCGGAGTATGTTTCCCTGGAGGAAATCTTTCAGTATTCGGATGTGATTTCCCTGCACTGCCCGCTCACGTCGGAGACAAAGCACCTGATAAACAAAAATACGATTGCCGCAATGAAAAAGGGAGTCTATCTGGTGAATACTTCCCGGGGCAGCCTGATCGATACGGATGCGCTGATCGACGGCGTTCTGGAGGGAAGGTTTGGCGGTGTCGGTCTGGATGTGTACGAGGAGGAGGAAGGCGTCTTCTACGAGGACCGTTCCGGGGATATCATTGCGGACGATAATCTGGCGAGGCTGATGACCCTTCCCAACGTGCTTGTGACCTCCCATATGGGATTTTTTACCAGAGAGGCCATGCAGGCCATTGCGCGCACGACCCTGGAAAATGCCTATGCCCTGGAGAACGGCCTCCCGCTGGTAAATCAGGTTGGCAAAGAGATGGCATTGTAAAATACGGAAATTTTTGATATAATAGTAAAGTTGATAATGCATAAAGGATAAAGCAATGGACGAAGAACTGCCATATGAGATACGGTTTATAAATCGTGATGAGTGGGAAGACGCTATGGGGCTTGCGTGGAAAACATTCCTGGAATACGAAGGGGATGTTTATCCGCCCGAGGGAATCAGAAGTTTTGAGGATTTTATCACGGATTCTGCCCTGAAGAGGATGTTTGTGATGGAGGCGTATCAGATCATGGCGGCTTTCCGGGAAAAGCGGATGGTGGGCATGATCAGCCTCCGGAACCAGACTCATATTTCATTGCTGTTTGTGGACGGGCGTTATCATAAAAGAGGGATCGGGAGAGCCTTGATCATGTCGCTTGCCTCCTATGTAAAGGAACAAAACGGTCAAAAAAGGCTTACGGTGAATGCGTCTCCTTATGGAGTCGGCTTCTATCATCGTCTTGGCTTTCGGGATCTGGGATCTGAAAAACAGCAGGACGGAATCATTTTCACCCCCATGGTTCTGGAACTTTAGGGGGAACAAGAGGAAACAAAGGAGAGTACACAGATGGGAAGATTTTTTGACCTCGACAGCCCGCTTATGAGCGCGCTAAACAAGTTGGCAGACCTGATCATTCTGAATATATTGGTGATCATCTGCAGCCTTCCGGTTTTTACGATCGGGGCATCCATGACGGCGCTGCACTATGTAGTGCTGAAAATGGTAAGGAACGAGGAAGGATATATTATCAAATCCTTTTTTAAATCCTTTAAGCAAAATTTCAGACAGGCCACAATCATTTGGCTGATCCTGCTGGTTTTAATCGGCGTCTTGATCGGGGATTTCCTGATCCTGCGTTTTTCCGCAGTGGCGCTTCCGCAGTGGCTTCATATTGTCATTCTGGCGATTGCGATTATACTGCTCTTTGCCACGGTGCATCTGTTTCCGGTTTTATCCCGTTTTGAAAACACGATCCTGAATACATACAGAAATTCGTTTTTTATGGGGATTCTGGCGCTTCCCAAAACGGTTGTCATGATGGTATGCTGGATCATCCCGCTTGTTGTCATGATTTTTGCCCCGCAGATTATGCCGGTGGTTTTCGTGCTTGGAATATCAGGCCCCGCTTTCCTCAACGCAATGCTTTACAACAAGACGTTCAAGCGCTTTGAGCCGGAAAACGAGATTGTCCCGGACGAGGAATGGTCCATGCAGCCCCTGGAAGGGCAGGAAGAAGAAGCCGCAGGGGAGGGGGGAAATTCCATCCAGGAGACGGCAGAACAGGCAAAAATGGATGAATCTGGGGTAGAAAAAGAGGAATAAGGGTACTTTTTTGTATAATATGTACACAAAACAAACCGGATCATGGACAAATTGCCATGCGTTAAAAAAATGCAAAAACTTTGTAAGCATTTTTAACAATGTTGCGTCAAAAGTTTGTGAAATAGTGGTATAGCTAAATCAGGCAAAGTCCGGTATACTGAATTCATACTTGATCGTGAATCAAAAATTTAAGGAGGCAAATTCAAAATGGCAAGTTTATCATTAAAGAACGTTTGCAAAGTGTATCCCAACGGATTCGAGGCAGTAAAAGATTTCAATCTTGAAATCGCTGATCAGGAGTTTATCATTTTCGTAGGTCCTTCAGGTTGTGGTAAATCCACTACTCTTCGTATGATTGCTGGTCTGGAAGATATTTCATCCGGTGAGTTAAAGATTGGCGACAGAGTTGTAAATGATGTGGAGCCTAAGGACAGGGATATTGCAATGGTATTCCAGAACTATGCTTTGTATCCTCATATGTCGGTTTATGATAACATGGCTTTCGGACTTAAACTGAGAAAGGTTCCGAAGGATGAAATCGACAAGATGGTTAAGGAAGCTGCCAAGATTCTTGACCTGACACCTCTTCTTGACCGTAAGCCGAAGGCTCTTTCCGGTGGTCAGAGACAGCGTGTTGCCATGGGTCGTGCAATTGTCCGCAGCCCTAAGGTATTCCTTATGGACGAGCCTCTTTCCAACCTGGATGCCAAGCTTCGTGTGCAGATGCGTGTTGAGATTTCCAAGCTCCATCAGAGACTGGGCACAACCATTATCTATGTAACGCATGACCAGACCGAGGCTATGACACTTGGCGATAGAATCGTAGTTATGAAGGACGGTGTTGTTCAGCAGGTAGATACACCTCAGAACCTGTATGAAAAGCCCAGAAATCTGTTCGTAGCAGGATTCATGGGATCACCTCAGATGAACTTCCTTGATGCGGTTGTGGAAGTAAAGGGTGATGTTGCATCCCTTAAGATCGCAGGAAACAGCATTCCTCTTCCGGCTGACAAGTCCAAAAAACTGATCAGCGGCGGTTATGCAGGAAAGACCGTTACCTTCGGTATCCGTCCTGAAGATATTTATGATTCAGAGGCACATATCCAGGCTGCTAAGTGTGTATTCGAATCCAACGTTAAGGTATACGAGCTTCTCGGTGCAGAAGTTTACTTATACTTTGATCTGGCTGAGTTCCCGATCACGGCAAGAGTTGATCCCAGAACTACGGCTAGACCGGGCGATAACATCAAGTTCACATTCGATGTTGAAAAGATCCACGTATTCGACAAAGAAACAGAGCAGGTTATTACAAACTAGGGGTAATCAATATGAGGGATGCAAGTTGCATCCCTCTTTTTAGTAACAGAGAAATTAACTAAATTATAAATATATTTATTAGCATAAAAAATTTGGAAGGATGTGAAAAGATGATATCAACACAGGTGATAGCGACAAGCATTGAAGAGCTCCGTGCCATAACAAGGGTTGATCTGTGCGTATATGACCCGGACGGTACGGTGGTGGCTTCTACCTTTGACAGTAATGATATTCAGACAACATTGATTAGAAATTTTGTGGATTCTCCTGCGGACAGCCAGGTCATCGGGATTGATCACCTTCTCAAAATTTTGGATGAGGGCGATCTGGTGTATGTTCTGGTAGCCAGAGGAAGCAGCGATGATACGTATCTGATCGGGAAAATAGCGGTCAGCCAGATTCAGCAGCTGATGGTAGCCTACAAGGAACGTTTTGACAGAAATAATTTTTTCCAGAACTTAATTTTGGACAATCTGCTCTTGATCGATATCTACAATCGGGCCAAAAAGCTTCATATCGAGGTCATGGTGCCGAGAGTTGTGCTGATTATTGAGACGGACCCGGACAGGGACAATGCGGCGGCGGAGTACCTGGGCGGACTGTTTTCACCTCAGTCAGGCGATTTTATCACTGCGGTGGATGAGTGCAATGTAATCCTGATCAAGTCTCTCGCTCCCGGGGACGGTTATGAGGAGGTTGAGAGGACAGCCGAGACCATTGTAGATATGATGAACACGGAGGCGATGATGAATGTCAGGGTCGCCTACGGAACCATTGTCCAGGAGCTGAAAGACGTTTCCAAGTCCTATAAGGAAGCGAATATGGCTCTTGATGTGGGAAAGATCTTTTATGTGGAAAAGAAGGTTAATGCGTACGGAAGGCTTGGTATCGGCCGTTTGATCTATCAGCTTCCGGTTAATCTGTGCAGAATTTTTATAGAAGAAATTTTTGGAGTGGACGGGATTGTTGATTTCGAGGAGGAAACGCTGACCACGGTGAATAAGTTCTTTGAGAATAATCTGAACGTATCCGAAACCTCCAGGCAGCTTTTTGTCCACAGGAACACTCTTGTATACCGGATCGAGAAGCTGGAGAAGAGCACGGGGCTTGACGTCAGAACTTTTGATGATGCGCTCACCTTTAAAATAGCCATGATGGTAGTTAATTATATGAAATATCTTGATTCGCTGAACTATTAGAAGCGGATCATAGAGTACTTAACAGCCTTGCTCCCGAATATGATTATTTAACAAATAGGATTATTTGAAAAATATGAGTAGGAGGGCGGTAAGGTTGTTTTTTTGTGCAAAAAAAATAGTGTATTTGTCTTTATATGAGGGAGAAGAAAGAATGGGATCGGCAGGGTTTGCAGGAATCTACGGAGAAAAGGAGGAGGTCCGGATCACCTTGCAGATCAAAACGGCCGAGGCCGAAGGAACCTGTCCCGTGAGACTTATTCTGCGGGGACAGGAGATCGCGATTGGAGAGATAGAGCTGAAAAAGGGATGCGGAACGTATGAGAGACGGTTTGCGATGGACCGGGAGGGGATGATGATTGCCTCTAATCATGCGGCGGAGAAAGATCTGGAAGCGGTATATGTGGTATTGGACGCAGGAAGAAGCGTCAGGGGAACCTGGATGAAGAGCGGCGCAGGGAATGCGGCGCCACAGGAGAGACAAAGCGGGACGGGCAGTGGGAAGGAGAAACGGCCGGAGGAAAGGGAAGCAGGGAAAACGGCGCAGAAGGGCCGGGAGCTGGAAGCTCTTCAAAGGAGGCCGGAAAGAGAGCAGGAGAGGAGAGAGCGAAGGCGGGAGGCGGAACCTGCGGGGGCGGAGGAAGAGGAGGTATTTTACCAGCAGAATTATTTGTCGGACAAATGGGAGCAGATGAAGAGCCAGTACAACAGGGTGCATCCCTTCGGTGATGACAGAGAGTTTATATCCATTGAGCTGAAGGACTTTGTGGTGATGCGGGAGTCCTGCCAGCGTCTGATCAATAACAGCTTCCTGCTGCATGGGTTTTACAATTACAGGCATCTGATCCTGGGAAAGGACTGCCGGATCGGTGATGAGAGGGAGATCTGCTTTTATCTCGGGGTTCCCGGCGTGTTTTTTGAGAGGGAAAAGATGGTTGCGGTCATGTTCGGCTTTGAAGGCTTTGAGTGCGCCGGGCCTGTGGAGATCGGAAAATTCGGCTATTATATGAGGCGCGTGGAAATATAGCGGGGATGTGGGCCGAGCGGTAGTGACATTTTGGCGGAAGTGATATAAAATGAAAAAATAAAAACCATGGTTTTATTCCGAAGGAAACTGCCATGCGTTACCTTCGCAGTTAACTTGGGACAGGCACCCTTGCGGCACATAAAAAATTCTGCTTAGTGCTGCTTTGTTCCCAACCTGACACGGTTCGCAGACATCTATTGCGCAAGACCCATCCGTCAACGCCACTTGCGAAGGGCAGCCATAGCAGCTTCCTTTGAAATAAAACTGCATGGTTTGGAGCGCTTTTTATAAGGCTCTCTAGTAGTATATTGTTTTTTGGCGAATTTGTCAACCGGAGGAAGCTATGACAGACCAGGAAAAATACATGAAGGAAGCCATACGGCAGGCAAAGAAGGCATATGCCCTGGGGGAGGTGCCCATTGGCTGCGTGATTGTTTATGAGGGAAAAATTATCGGAAGGGGCTATAACCGCAGAAATACGGACAAGAATACGCTGGCCCATGCGGAGATCACGGCCATCAACAGGGCCAGCAAAAAGATCGGGGACTGGCGGCTTGAGGGGTGCTGCCTTTATGTGACTCTGGAGCCCTGTCAGATGTGCGCAGGGGCCATTGTTCAGGCGAGGATCGACGAGGTGGTGATGGGAAGCATGAATCCCAAGGCTGGCTGCGGGGGCTCGATCCTGAATATCCTGGAGATGCCGGAGTTTAACCACCAGGTAAAGGTCACAAGGGGAGTGCTGGTGGAGGAGTGCTCGGCTCTTCTCACGGACTTTTTTAAGGAACTGCGGGTGAGGGTGAAAAAGGAAAAGGAGGAGAGAAGGAAGATAGCTGATAGCTACTCATTTCCTCCCACAATGTTCTGAAGCCATACGCCGCTTTTTACCATGAAGAAGCCGATGATCACCTTGATAAGCTCCGTGAACTGCACCAGGAAGAAAACCATGGCAATGGGCAGTGCGGTATGGCGCGCAAGCAGGGTTGCAAAGGGGATGACCAGCACCCAGGTGTAAACGCTGTCAAACAGGAAGGTGACAATGGTTTTGCCGCCGGAGCGGAGGGTAAAATAGGTGCAATGGGAGAAGGCGCACAGGGGCATGACCAGGGCGGAGATAATGATGAAAACTCTGGCAAGCTCCTTGATGCTCTCCTGCGTATTGTAGATGGAGGGGAAAAGCCGTCCCAGCATGATCATGAGAACGGAGATGACGCAGCAGCAGGCCACGCTGAAAAAGATCATCTTATTGTCCGCATCCTTGGCCTCATCCTTTTTGCCTGCGCCAAGAAGCTGCCCCACCACGATGGAGATGCAGCCTCCCAGCTGTATGTACACGATATTGAACAGGTTGCTGATGGTGGAGGAGATATTCTGTGCGGCGACCACCTCAAGGCCCCTTGCGGCATAGCACTGGGAGATCACGGCCATTCCGCTTGCCCAGAGCATTTCGTTCAGCATAAGGGGCGTCCCCTTCTTAAAAATGTCAGTCAGGATAGAACGGGGGATCCCAAGGCCCCGGTAGGCTCCCACAATATAGAGATTTTTGTCCGTGTGAGTGTGAGTCCAGACGATCACGATCAGGCACTCGATAAACCGGGCGATGACCGTGGCGATGGCGGCACCCTCCACGCCCATGGCGGGAATCCCCGCAATTCCGAAGATCAGCACGTAGTCCAGGATCAGATTGGTGAACACGGCCGCCGCACTGGCAATCATGGGAATCAGGGTCTGCCCCGTCTCCCGGATGGTGTTGATATAGGTCTGCCCGATGGCAAAGGGAATCAGGCCGATCATCATGATGGAAAGATACTCCTTTCCATATTCAAGAGCCAGGGAAATATCGCCCACGCTTCCCGTATCGCTCAGATACAGGGAAATCAGCTCCGTGTCTAAAAGGCCGAAAAGCAGCAGGGCAAGGGCGGTGATGGCGACGCAGGTATAGAGCTTGAAACGGAAGGTATAGCGCTGTCCCTTATAGTCGCCCTTTCCGTAAAACTGGGTGCCAAAAATCCCGGCGCCGGATACGCCGCCGAAAATGCAGATATTAAAGACAAACATCAGCTGGTTGACAATGGCGACCCCCGACATCTGTTCGGTGCCCACCTGTCCCACCATGATATTGTCCAGAAAGCTTACGAAGCTGGTAATGGCGTTCTGTATGATCATGGGCACGGCCAAAAGCAGCACGTAGCGGTAAAATTCCCTGTCTCCGATAAACTTGTTTTTAAATTTTTTCAACATATGTATTCTCCCTGTCAAGTCCGAAATAGGACGGATATTGCTATCCTATAACAGAAGAGGGGGAATGTCAAGATGAGGAAAAAGGATAGGAAAATCATTTTGGAATGGCAGTTTCACAGACATCAGGATTCCAGAATGAATTCCATGAAAACAGTAGAATATATATTGACATTATTGTATATATATGATATATATAATATATAAAGAGAAAAACGCCAGAAGGGACAGAGGACGGGGAGGTGAAAGGTTGAATATAATTATCAGTAATTCCGGGGAGACTCCCATATATGAACAGATTACCGGACAGATCAAGAATATGGTGATGAGCGGACAGCTGCAGGAGGGGGATGCGCTCCCGTCCATGCGGACTCTGGCAAGGGAGCTTCGGATCAGCGTGATTACCACCAAAAGGGCTTACGAGGATCTGGAAAGGGACGGCTTTATCACCACGGTGGTAGGGAAGGGGAGCTTTGTCAGGAAGGCGGATACCAGGCTGATCCGGGAGGAAAAGCTAAAACGGATCGAGAGGCTTCTGGGCGAGGCGGTTCTCGAGGCGAACCGAAGCGGTATCAGCAGAGAGGAACTTCTGGAGATACTGGAAATCATATATCAGGAGCGGTAAGACCTGGCGCTTTCACAGGCGGCTGAGGAGAAAGGAAGGAGAAAAACCAGGAAATGGATACGGGTAATGCGGTTACAATAAAGAATCTGACAAAGAGGTACAGTGGTTTTTTGCTGGATCATATCAGCTTTGAAATCCCCTGGGGCTCCATTGTGGGATTTATCGGGGAAAACGGGGCCGGCAAGAGCACGACCATCCGGGCCATGCTGGGCCTTATGCCCGTGGACGAGGGCGAGATCGATCTTGCGGGATGCAGCGTGTGCGGTGCGGGAAGTGATGACAAATGGCGGGAGCAGGTGGGAGTGGTGTTTGACGAGTGCAACTTTCCCGCAGAGCTTAAGGTGAAGGATATCGGAACCAGTATGAGATATGTCTTTCCCAAATGGGAGGAGAAGGGATTCGAGGATTATCTCGACCGGTTTGAGATTCCCCGGGATAAGAAGACAAAGGAATTATCCAAAGGAATGAAGATGAAGCTCTCCATCGCCGTGGCTCTGTCCCATCACAGCAGAATACTGATTCTGGACGAGGCCACAAGCGGATTAGACCCGGTGGTGAGAAATGAGATCCTCGACCTTTTTCAGGAGTTCGTGGAGGACGGACGACATGCGGTTTTTCTCTCCTCCCACATAACCTCGGATATCGAGAAGATAGCGGATTATATTATCCTGATTCATAGGGGAAGGCTTCTGCTTCATGAAAATAAGGATGAGCTGATTTACCGCTACGGAATTGTTCGGGGGACAAAGGCGCAGATAGCGAGAATACCGAAAGAGCTGATAAAGGGAAAATGGGAGAATTCCTTTGAAACCAGCGTGCTGGTGAAGGATAAGAGCCGCTTTGAGAGAGGCGGGCTGGAGTCGCTTAAGAGTTCGCCGGAGGAGGCGGAACCCGTGCTGGATAAGGCCGGCATAGAGGATATTCTGATGTATATGGTAAAGGCGGAGGGATAAGATGAAAGGATTGTTGCTAAAGGATCTGAACACGTTAAAAGGATATGGGAAGCAGTACGGGATTGTCTTTGTGATTATGACAGTGTGGGCGCTCGCCATGGAGACCGTTTCTTTTGTGTCAATGTACAGCATCCTGCTGGGAGGTATGCTGGTGCTGAGCACGCTGACCATGGATGAGGCGGTGAATTTCAACCGGTGGGCGCTAACCACGCCGGTGGGGGTCAGAGGGCTGATCGGGGCCAAGTATGTGCTTCTGGTCTGTACGGTAGGAGTGGGAACCGGATTTGGAATTTTGCTGAACGTGGCGCTCGGGGCATTCCTGGGAGGCCTGCAGTGGGAGGAGGTGGAAAGTCTTCCCATTGTTGCGGCCCTGTTCTTTATCGCCTATTCCATAACGCTCCCCATCAGCTTTAAAATTGGCGTGGAGAAGAGCAGATACATCTATATTTTGATCCTTTCCGGCATAGGGGCCGCCGTCTTCGGACTGGTAAAGGTTCTGGACCGGCTGGGAATTCTGGAAGAGATCGATAGTTCGGAGGCCGCCTATTTTGCCGTGATTCTGGGGATGCTTGTTGTGAGCGTTCTGGTGCTTGTGATCTCCTACCGGATCTGCATACGGGTAGTCAGAAATAAGGAGTGGTGACAAGCAGGGTGATGAGGCGGGAATGCTTTTCGATCAGCCCTTCCTGGCACATCCTGGCAATCTCCTTCATCAGTGAGCTGCGGTCCACCGCCAGATAGTCGGCAAGATCCGAATAAGGGATGGGCAGCATTATGACAGGACCTCCCTGGCGCAGGGACTGAAAATGTAAAAAAGAAAGCACCTTGTTGCGCGTCGACTTCTGCTGCAGGATATGGCAATGCTGCTGCAGAGAGGCCACACTGGACTGAAAGATAAATTCCGGCAGATGCGAAATCCCTCCGGAGGGCTGCGTCTGCCGAAAGCTTCTGATCTGATTCATGGTAAGAGAAGCCACACGGCAGGGGTATTTGGCTGCGACATAGCAGTGGCCGTTGTTCGGCTGGATCATGGCGCTGTAATAGATGGCCTGTCCTTTTACGAAATAATTCAGAATCTGCGTTTCACCGGAGGCATCCTCCACGGTCAGATAGGCCGTTCCGCCGAGAAGAAGGAAGACCTTATGCATTTCCGACTTCCGGATGGGAAGAATTTCCCCTCTTTTGTAAGCCCTGACAGAGGGATGAAAAGTTTTTTCCAATAGATCCAGTTCCGGATCACTGAGAAAATCCCGTATTTCCTGCACCATATCTTGAAATGCCTCCTAGTAAAAATACTACATCTTGTATTTTAATTTAAAACTGTGGCTTTGGCAACAGTTTTTTTTGAGCGCCTGTAGCATAATGGGATTTACCACACGTTACAAGGAGGGGTTTTCATGAAGGTAATTAAAAGAAACGGATCGGAAGTGAATTTTGATGTCAACAAAATTGTGGCTGCAATCGCCAAGGCCAACAAGGCCGCTCATAGAGAGGAACTGACCAGGGAGCAGATCCAGGAGATTGCGGAATACATTAATTTTAAATGCACCAGGATGAACCGTGCGATTTCGGTGGAAGAAATGCAGGATATGGTGGAAAACCAGATCATGGCCCAGGGGGCTTTTAATGTGGCCAGATGTTATGTGCGCTACCGCTATACCAGATCCCTGGTGAGAAAGAGCAACACCACGGACGACAGGATTCTTTCCCTGATCGAGTGCAACAATGAGGAGGTACTCCAGGAGAATTCCAATAAGGATCCCATTATCAACAGCGTGCAGAGGGATTACATGGCCGGTGAGGTCAGCAAGGATCTCACCAGGAGGCTTCTTCTGCCCACGGAGATCGTGAAGGCGGATCAGGAGGGGCTGATTCATTTTCATGATTCGGATTATTTTGCACAGCATATGCACAACTGTGATCTGGTAAATCTGGAGGACATGCTTCAGAACGGGACGGTAATCAGCGAGACCTTTATTGACAAGCCGCAGAGCTTTTCCACGGCCTGCAATATCGCCATGCAGATCACGGCCCAGGTGGCCAGCAACCAGTATGGGGGACAGAGCATTTCCCTGACCCATCTGGTGCCCTTTGTGCAGGTTTCCAGGGAGAAGATCCGCAAAGAGGTGCTGGAAGACGCGCGGATGATGGGGAACTCTCCTTCCGAGGAAGTTGTCAGCCATATTGTGGAGAGGCGTCTTCGCAAGGAGGTGGAAAAGGGGGTTCAGACGATTCAGTACCAGATCATTACCCTGATGACCACCAACGGGCAGGCACCCTTTCTCACCGTGTTCATGTACCTGAACGAAGCGAAAAATGAGAGGGAGAAGAGAGATCTGGCTCTGGTGATCGAGGAGATGCTGAATCAGCGGATTCAGGGGGTAAAGAACGAGAGCGGAACTTATATCACGCCTGCGTTTCCCAAGCTGATCTACGTGCTGGAGGAGGATAATATCACGGAGGGGACGGAGTATTTTTACCTGACCCAGCTGGCGGCAAAGTGCACGGCCAAGAGGCTGGTGCCGGATTATATATCGGAAAAGAAGATGAAGGAGCTCAAGGAAGGCAACTGCTTTCCGGTTATGGGCTGTCGGAGCGCCCTTTCACCCTGGAAGGATGAAAACGGAAATTATAAGTTTTACGGGAGATTTAACCAGGGGGTTGTGACCATCAATCTGGTGGATGTGGCACTCTCATCCCACAGGGACATGGATAAGTTCTGGAAGGTCTTTGACGAGAGACTGGATCTGTGCTACCGGGCGCTCATGTACAGGCACAACCGTCTTAAGGGAACGCTCTCGGATGCGGCGCCGATTCTCTGGCAGTACGGCGCACTGGCAAGGCTGCCCAAGGGACAGCCCATCGACGAGCTGCTCTATGGCGGGTACTCCACTATTTCCCTTGGATATGCGGGACTGTGCGAGTGCGTGAAATATATGACAGGGAAGTCCCACACGGATCCGGAGGCAAAGCCCTTTGCCCTGGATGTGATGAAACATATGAACGAGGCCTGCAACCGCTGGAAGGAGGAGACCAATATCGCCTTCAGCATTTACGGATCGCCAATCGAGAGCACGACCTACAAGTTTGCAAAATGTCTGCAGAGACGGTTCGGAATCGTGGAGGGCGTGACGGACAAGGGATATATCACCAACAGTTATCACGTGAAAGTGACGGAGCCCATCGACGCTTTTGCCAAGCTGAAATTCGAGGCGGATTTCCAGGCGCTGTCAACGGGCGGGGCTATCAGCTACGTGGAGGTGCCCAATATGCAGAACAATATTCCGGCGGTTCTTGCAGTGATCAAGTTTATTTATGACAATATCATGTATGCGGAGCTGAACACCAAGAGCGATTTCTGCCAGGCCTGCGGCTACAGCGGCGAGATCCAGATTGTGAAGGAGGATGGAAAGCTGGTTTGGGAGTGTCCTTCCTGCGGCAACCGGGATCAGAACACTCTGAACGTGGCCCGCAGAACCTGCGGCTATATCGGGACACAGTTCTGGAATCAGGGAAGAACGCAGGAAATCAAGGAAAGGGTAATGCATCTGTAAATGAATTATGGAGAAATCAAAAAATTTGACATTGCAAACGGGGAGGGCGTGAGAGTTACCCTGTTTGTGTCGGGCTGTACCCATCACTGTAAAGGCTGTTTTAATCCGGAAACCTGGGATTTTCAGTATGGGGAGCCCTTTACGCAGGAGACGGCCAGGAAGCTTTTGGAGAGCCTTTCTCCGGAATATATTGCAGGGCTTACGCTGCTTGGAGGCGAGCCCTTTGAGGTGGGCAACCAAAGGGCGCTGACCCCGTTTTTGAGGAAGATGAAAGAGCTTTATCCCCAAAAGGATATCTGGTGTTATACAGGGTATACGCTGGAGACGGATCTGGTGGGAGCGGCAAGCGTTCCGTGGGAAAGAAAAGAGGATGGGCGGTTGGAGGATGGTGCGGACTGCGGGCAGGAGCAGTGCATGTATCCGAGGTGTGAATGCACGGATGAGATGCTTTCCCTGATTGACGTGTTGGTGGACGGAGAGTTCGTGGAAGAGAAGAAGGATATCAGTCTGGTGTTTCGAGGTTCATCCAATCAGAGGGTGATCGATCTGCCGATGACGCGGAAGACGGGAAGGATCTGTCTGTGGGAGAGTAAGGTTGGACAGAAAAGATGAAGATACGCTGCCTTGTGGAAAAGATAGAGGGTGCCTTAGCGGCTGTGAGAAAGAAGGAAGAACTTAGATGAATCGAATTGAAAACGAGACTTTTGACATGGAACGGGCGCTGTACGCAAGCCGCGAAATTATCGTGAAGAACTGTAAATTCGACGGGCCTGCGGACGGGGAAAGCGCTTTTAAGGAGAGCCGGGATATACAGGCGCTGTGCTGTTTTTTTAATCTCCGGTATCCGTTCTGGCATGATCATAACCTGAAAATCGACAATTCAGAAATGACGCAGCTGTGCCGAGCGGCTTTGTGGTATTCGGACCATATCGAAATTACGGATTCAAAGCTTCACGGAATCAAGGCGCTGCGCGAATGCGCTCATGTGAAAATGAAGGGCTGCGACGTGATCTCCCCGGAGTTCGGGTGGTTTGTCCATACGATCCGAATGGAGGACTGCAGCGTGCAGAGTGAGTATTTTATGATGCGCTCCGATCATCTGGATTTTCGGGATGTGCGTCTTAAGGGGAAGTATTCTTTCCAGTATATTCAGGATTCCGTGTTTGAAAACTGTGATTTCGACACAAAGGATGCTTTCTGGCACGCAAAAAACGTGGTGGTGAAAGACAGCGTGGTGAAGGGGGAATATCTTGCCTGGTACTGTGAGAATGTGACCTTTGAGAACTGTAAAATTATCGGGACCCAGCCTCTTTGCTATTGTAAGAACCTGAAGCTGATCAACTGTGAGATGGAGAAAACGGATCTTTGCTTTGAAAAGTCGCAGGTGGAGGCGACCATAACCACTGCGGTGGAGAGTATCAAGAATCCGCTGGCAGGGCATATTTATGCACCCTCCGTGGGAGAGATCATCCGGGATGACGAGAATTCCCGGGGAGAGATCCTGTGCGGGTGATTGGCAGGCATTAATACAGCGGGCAGGGAGAAAAGCTCCCTGCCCATTTGTATGCCGGACGGCGCACACGGATGAAATCAGAAGGTGATCGCAACCTTGAAATCGCCATATTTTCCGGAGGCATAGTCAAAGGCGGTCTCCCACTCTTCCAGAGGGAAGGTCCTTGTGACCACACCGTCGGTTTTGAGCGTGCCATTTGCGATGTTTTTAATGACAAAAGGATAGCAGTAGGGACTTAAGTGGGAGCCGAGCACATCCAGCTCCTTCTTATCCCCGATAATGGACCAGTCCACGGTGGTGGGTTCTCCGAACACGCTGAATTCCACCATTCTTCCCAGCTTGCGGATCATCCGAAGCCCCTGAACCACGCTTGAGGGATGTCCGGTCGCCTCGATATAGATGTCACAGCCGTAGCCGTCCGTGAGCTCGAGGATCTTTGCCACCACGTCCTCTTTTCCGGGATTCATGACAAGGTCGGCGCCGAATTCCTTTGCCTTTTCGAGTCTCTTGTCGATCATATCCAGAACGATCAGTTTGGCCGGGTTCTGCATTCTCGCATAAGTGATCATGCCAAGACCCAGGGTTCCGGATCCGGAGATTACCACGATATCCTCGTTGCGGATCTGCGCCCGGTCAACCGCATGCTTTGCGCATCCATAGGGTTCGATCAGCAGCGCTTTTTCCAGGGGCATGTCGTCCGGAACCTTCGAAATCACCGCGGTCTTGGAGTATCTCACGTATTCCGCCATTCCTCCGCTGTTCTTTGTCTGGAACCCGAAGATGGAATGGGGCTGGCACATCCAGTATCTTCCGCTCTTGCAGAACTTGCATTCGCCGCAGGGTACGATCTGATCTGCGGTAATTCTCTCTCCGATTTCAAATCCCTTTACATTTTCCCCCATCTTTGCCACACGGCCCAGAAATTCATGTCCGGGGATCACCGGCGGCTCCACCCATGCGGGCTGAACATCGTCGCCCCAATACATGGGTGCGCCGTGATAGCACTTTACATCAGACACGCAGACGCCGCAGCCCTCTGTCTTGATGATGATGTCGTCAGGACCGCACTCCGGAACGGGATAATTCAGTTCCAGCCTGTAGTCGCCTTTTCCGTATGCCACAAGGGCTTTCATTGTCTCGGGTACATTTCCCATTTTACTTCCTCCTTATACAGTTGTCGTAAATCGATAAATTCATTATAAAGCTTTTTTAGGTAAAGTCAATTCTTCACACTGATATAATCACTAATATAACTAAAAAATTGCGGGACACAGGTAGAACTGTGTAAAAAACCTCCATTAAATCCGTTAAAACTCACAAAAATATAAAAGCTTTGACAAAAGTACTTGCTTTTTTTGAAGAAAAGCATTATATTAATATTACTAATATGATCAGAGATTATATCAATGATAGGAATATTGAGGTGAGAAGAAAAACGGGAAAGGGACACGGTTATAGAGATGACAGACGAACAGATTATTCAGATTTTAAAGAGGGAGCTTGCCCCGGCCTTGGGATGTACCGAACCGGTGGCCATCGCCTATGCGGCGGCGAGAGCCAGGGCGATCCTCGGTGTGGCACCACAAAGGGCACAGATCAATGTAAGCAGGAATATCCTGAAGAATGCCATGGGTGTGGGGATTCCGGGTACGGACATGGTGGGACTGGAGATGGCGGCAGCCCTTGGTATCATTGGAGGCAATGCTGACAGGGTTCTTGAAGTGCTGGATGGCGTGACGCAGGAGGAGGTCCGGCTTGCAAAGGAATATGCGAGAAAGAACGTGCGGGTGGCGTTAAAGGACACGCCAAAGAAGCTGTACATAGAAGTAATTCTCAAGACAGAGAATGATTCATCCTTGGTGGTGATTGAGGACAGGCATACCAATATCACAAAGATGGCTCATGGACTGACGGTTCTCTATGAGAATGGAAACTGCGAAGAACTGGCGGACAGGGGCGGAGACAATAAGGGTCTGAACGTGGAACGCATTTACCAGTGCATCACCTCCGTGGATCTGGAGGAACTGAAATTTCTGGATGAGGCGGTGCGCATGAACTGGGCTGTTTCGCAGGAAGGGCTGAACGGGGAATACGGGCTGAACGTGGGAAGGAACATCATGGGAAGCCGGGGAAATAAGACTCCGGAGGAGGATATTTCCTCTTATGCGGAGGCAGTGACTGCGGCTGCGGCGGATGCCAGGATGTCCGGATGCACGCTCCCGGTAATGACGATCTGCGGAAGCGGGAATCAGGGAATTACGGCCATTCTTCCTGTGGCGGCGGCCATCCGGGCAATCGCGGGAGGAGAGGAGCTGCTTTACCGTTCCCTGGCCCTTTCCTGTCTTGTCACGATTCATGTGAAGCAGTACATTGGAAAGCTTTCCGCCCTGTGCGGATGCGGCATGGGTTCTTCCATTGGTGTATGCTGCGCCCTTGTCTATATGCAGGGCGGAGGGCTTGGCCAGATTAAAAGCGCAATCCGGAATATGATCGCAGATGTCTCGGGTATGATCTGTGACGGGGCGAAGGCGGGCTGCGCACTTAAGATCGGAACCGTTGTCGCCGGAGCGTTCCAGTGTTCCGTACTGGCGCTTAACAATTACAGTGCGGGAGATCTGGACGGCATTGTCTCGGATGATGTGGAAGATGCGATCCGTAATCTGGGTGAGCTGGGAAACCGGGGAATGGCAGATACGGACAGGGTGATCCTGGATATGATGGTCTGCCGATAGTCAGTCTATTTCTGTGCGCAAAGAGTCCACAGACGGATTCTTTCAGATAAAGCGAAGAGGAAAAAGGAGGAAACGGCAAATGGATAAGAGAACGAGGGTTTTAAATGCGATGAACAAAAAAGAGGTGGATCATGTCCCTGTGGGATTCTGGTTCCACTTTGGCGGAGAGGAAGCGGTGGGTGATGCCTGTGTGAAGGCGCATCTGAATTATTACAGGGAGACGGATCTGGATTTCGTGAAGATCATGTGTGATAATTATTTCCCCTTCCCGCTGCCTGAAATCAAATGCGCTTCGGACTGGAAAAAGGTAAAACCGCTTGCAGAGGATCATCCCTTTATCCGGGAGCAGGTGGAGAGGGCGAAGGCCATCGTGGAGGCGATCGGATCCGAGCGCTGCGTGTTTTATAACGTGTTTGCACCCTTCTCATCGCTTCGGTTCGGAGCGGAGGCCCTGGGTCTTTCCGATGCCGACGTGATGGCACATATCAGGGAGGATAAAAATGCCGTGATGCAGGCTCTTGACAGGATCGGTCAGTCAAACGCACTGCTGGCGGAGCTTCTCATTACTGAAGCGGGATGTGACGGCGTGTATTATTGTGTGCAGGGCGGCGAGTATGACAGATTTACGCCCCAGGAATACCGGGCCCTGATCCGGCCAAGCGATCTGTATGTCCTGGAACATGCCAACCGGTTTTCGGACAACAATATTATTCATATGTGCGGTTGGGCGGGAAACAGAAACCAGCTGTCCGTCTGGCAGGACTATCCGGCCAAGGTGGTGAACTGGGCGGTTCATGTGGAAGGCCTTGACCTTGAGGAAGGCCGTTATTTCATAGGGGGAAGGACTTCTCTCGGCGGGTTCGAGACCCACTGGGACGAGCATACCCAGCAGGGAATTCTTTACACAGGAAATAAGCAGGAGCTCCAGGAGTATACCAGGAACATGATTCTGAACCATGGAAAAACCGGACTGATGCTGGGGGGAGACTGCACCATAGACGCAAAGCTTAGCTGGGAGAGAATCCGCTGGGTGGTGGAAGCGGCCAGAAGTATGTAGCTGAAATATCTATTTATGCAATATCTCTTTATATCTGATACAAAAGAGAAGATTTGTGCGGACAGTCTCTCTTTGTATATAAAAGGAACGGCCCGCCCCAAGGCGGTGCGAAACAAAGCTTTAGAGAAAGGAATGTAAGATTATGAAAAAGTGGAAGAAATTTGCAGCACTTGGATTAACCGCTGCCATGGTGCTTGGCATGACGGCATGCGGGAATTCATCGGGTTCATCAGAGCGGTCGTCCGAACCGGCAGAAGAGAGCGCTCCTAAGACGGAGGAAAGCGCACCTGCGCAAAGCAGTACCGGGGGGGGGTGAAACCCAGGAGGCGGCAGGAGAGGCGCAGGATGAACCGGTTCAGGGAGGCATCGTGTACGAGGGACCGGATTCGCCTGTCACCCTCACCTTCTGGAACGGCTTCACCGGAACCGACGGAGAAGTGCTGGTAGATATCGTAAACACCTACAACGAGACAAACGGCAAGAACATTACCATTGAGATGGACATTATGCCCTGGGCGACTTTTTATGAGAAGCTTCCCCCCGCAATCGCGACCAAGACGGCTCCCGACTTTGTGCTGATGCCTACCAGCAGGCTGCGCATGTACGGGAACCAGTCCCTGGCAAGCATGGCGGATTACTTTGACTATGCGGGAAGCAACTTTGGGGATTATCAGGAGGGCGTGCTGGATTCCTTCATGCTGGACGGCGAGTATTACAGCGTCCCCATGCAGATCATCTCCCATTACCTGTTCTGGGACAAGGATCTGTTTGAGGCCAACGGGCTGGATCCCGAGACCCCTCCCGCAACCATGCAAGAGGTGGCTGAGATGGCAGAGAAGCTGACGGACAAATCCAAGAACCAGTATGGCTTTGCCATGGATTTTGAGGGGACGAACCTGCTCTATCAGTACATGATGTTTGCATTTGGCGACGGCTTTTTTGACGAGGAGAACGTTGCGATCACTCTGGATACGGAGGACAATCTGAAAGCAATGACCTTTGCGCAGGATATGTGGAATGCGGGCGTCTCTCCGGCTGATATCGACGATACGGTGCTCTGCTCCGGACAGGTGGGTATGTTCATCAATGGCTCCTGGATGATCAACGGCCTGCGAAATGCGGGAAGAAACTTTGGCGTTACGGCGGTTCCTGCCGCCGAGGGAGAAGAGGCAAAGGCTCTGTGCGTTCCCGTTGGATTTGAGATCCCGATCACTACCTCGGAGGAAAACAAGCTTGCGGCTTATGACTTTATCCGTTACTGGAACAGCACGGAGGTGTGCAAGAAGTGGACACAGAAAAACGGCGTCCCGCCCTATCTGATTTCCGTGGCGGAGGACGAGGAGATCAAGAACGATCCCGTGGTTCAGGCTCTGGTTCCCAGTCTTTCCTATGCGTATCCCCAGTACCAGAAGATCACGGTGGGCGCAACCATTACGGACGACTATATGAGGCCAATGGCAGGGGAAATTCAGAACGGTGCGGATGTGAAGGCAACTTTGGAAAAATATCAGGAAATGGCTGCAAAATTTCTGGAAGAAAATAAATAAGGCTAAGTAAAAAGGATATGGGGATATACAGTTTTAGCGTATATTCCCATATTGCGTAAGCGAGGTGGAATATGAAAGAATCAAAATTTTCCAAAGTCAGGGCGTACTGGAACAAGCCCGGCCATGCGGCATACCTGTTTATAGCGCCGGCCATGCTGATCATTTTTTTGTTTGTCGTGGTGCCGCTGATCAGTTCTTTTGTCATAAGCCTGACAAACATGGATATTTTTATGCGGGATATTAAGTTTATCGGTTTCGAAAACTTTAAGAAGTCCTTTGAAGAGGAGCGGGTATGGAACGCCTTCAAAAACACGTTTAAATACGTGATCCTGTCCGTACCCATCCAGATCGGCCTTTCGCTCATTCTGGCGTTCTGGTTATTCCGAAGCGACAGGTTCAGCAAGCTGATGCGGTCGATCTATTTCATTCCCGTGATCTGTTCCTTTGCCAGTCTGGGTATCATGTTCAAGATGTTTTTCGGATCGGCGGTGGGATATTTCCCCTATGTCGTCTCTCTCATCACCAAGAACGGGGTTCCCAGCTTCTGGTCGGATGTGAAGTACGCCTTTCCGCTGATTATTTTCATTTCCGTGTGGAAGAAATTCGGGCAGAGCCTGATTATCCTGGTGGCCGGAATCAACAGCATTTCGGAATCTTATTTTGAGGCGGCCAGGATTGACGGGGCTTCCAGAAAACAGGTATTCGCCTATGTCACGATTCCCATGCTGTGGCCGACGTTAAGCTTTGTCATTGTGACCACGGTGATCGGGGCCATGCAGGTGTTTGACGTGGTGTTCGTGACCACGGGAGGCGGCCCGCTGAACTCCACGGAAACCATTGTTCAATATATTTATTCCAGGGGATTCGGAAATTCCTATGATCTGGGCTATGCGTCCGCACTCAGCGTGGAGCTGTTCTTTGTCATTGCCCTGATCACGGTTCTGACCAGGAAATACACGGATCGAAAGATGGAAGAGAATTCATAGGGGGTAAGGCATGAAAAAAATAAGAATAGCGGATGTTGTGGAAAAAGGCGTATGTCTGTTGGTGATGCTTCTCGTGCTGATTCCCTTTTTCTGGATGGTGAGCATGTCCTTTAAGACGGAGGCGGAGATCATGTCCTTTCCTCCCACCTTCTTTCCAAAAGAAATCAGTATGAAGCACATGATTGCCATCTGGAAACGGATCCCTCTTTTGACATACATAAAGAACACGGTAATTTTTGCGGTGGGGGTCGCCTTTGTCTCCGTCATGATCGATTCTCTGGCGGGCTATGCCTTTGCCAGAATCCGGTTCCGGGGCAGGGAGACACTCTTTAGCCTGATCCTTCTTACTATGATGGTGCCTTTCCAGATTACCATGATCCCGCTTTATATCGAGACTTTTAAGCTGGGAATTCTGGATACGTTTGTGGGGCTGATTCTTCCAAGGGCGGCAACGGCATACGGGATTTTCTTCATGAGATCCTTTTTCCTGGGTCTGCCAAAGGATCTGGAGGAATCTGCGAGAATAGACGGTCTGCATGAATTCGGCATTTATGTAAGGATCATGCTGCCGCTGTGCAAGCCGGCCTTTATCACGTTGTTTATCTTTGTTCTGATGGGAAACTGGAATGATCTGCTCTATCCTATGATGATGACGAGCTCCACCAAAATGCGGACTCTTCCAGCGGGTCTTGCCATGTTTGTGGGAGAGGGGCTGACGGAGGTGGGGCCTTCCATGGCGGGGGCGTTTCTGTCCATGATCCCGTTGTTTGTCCTGTATTGCATGGCGCAGAAATATTTTGTGCAGGGCATTGCGGTTTCGGGTATGAAGGAGTGAGAATATGTTTGAGGAAATAGGAAGAAAATTGTCCGGCATGGTGCGTATACCCACCGTGAGCGGAAAAGGAAATGAAGAGGATTACCGGATCGGGGCATACAGGGAGTATTTGGCAAAGGAATTTCCCAGTGTGTTTTCGCAGGCGTCAGTGATGCAGGTGGGAGAAGCCAGGCTGCTTAAGCTTGCGGGAAGCGGGGAAAATTCCAGGCCGGTGCTGTTTACCGGGCACATGGACGTGGTTCCCGTACAGGATACCGGGGTATGGAAATATCCTCCATTTTCCGGTGAAATTGCGGAAGGGACGGTATGGGGCAGAGGAGCCCAGGACATGAAGGGGCCGCAGTGCGCCCTGCTCTCGGCTCTGGATGAGCTCCTTTTCGAGGGCTGGATCCCGAAGCGGGATGTCTGGCTCTACCTGTCCTGTGACGAGGAGGTGGGAGGAGAAACCACCGCAAAGGCGGCTGAATTGTTGAAAAAAGAAGGTCTTCACTTTGAAATTGTGTTTGACGAGGGCGGCACAATATGCGAAAATTTTATGGAGATAACAGACGGTAGGGCCGCTATGATAGCAATCGGGGAGAAGGGCTCCCTGGAATACCGCTTTACAGCATTGTCAGAGGGCGGACACTCCGCTTCCCCTCAAAAGGGGTCTGCGATTGTTCGGCTTGGGGAACTGCTGCATGAGGTGGAGCATATGGAGCCTTTCCGCCGTGAGCTCAGTGCGGGGAGCCGCGAGATGCTTCGTAAAATGGCGGCCTGTCACTCGGATGAGGAGCTGGCCGGAAACCTTCTTAAAGCCAGTGGGGAAGAGGGAGAATATCCCGTCCTTCGCCGGATATGCAGGGATGCGGATAATCTTCTGGGCTCCACGATCGCCTTTACCATGATTGAGGGAGGCACGGCCTTTAACGTGATGCCAAAGAAAGCGGTTCTGACGGCAAACGTCCGGATCTCGGCGGCTGAGACCAAGGAGGAAGTGACGGCGAAGCTGGAGGCTCTTGCAGGGAAGCATGATCTGATCTGCGAATGTGCGGGCGGTAGGGACGCCGTGCCGGAGAGCAGTACAATGCAGACCGGTTACCGGATGATGGAAGCCTGTGTGAACGAGGCGTATCCGGATCTTCCGGTGATCCCCTTTATCCTGGGCGGCGGAACGGATTCCAGGTATTTTGCCCCGCTTACGGATGAGATTGTCCGTTTTTCCCCCATGCATGCCGAGCCCTGGCAGGGAAGAGGCGTTCATGGCGATAATGAGGCGGCCAACGTTGAGGATGTGAGGGATGCGGCAAAGTGCTATTACCTATTGCTTTCCAAATATCTGTGAGCGGCCCCTTGGGTGATGCGGCAAACGTCCGAAGAACCTGATAATATTGTGACGAGGAGAAATTAAAATGAACGGATTTACGTTTCAATGTGGAACGAAGATGATATTTGGCAGGGAGACAGAGCTGTGTGTGGGAGAAGAGCTGAGACGGCAGGGGGCGTCGAGGGTGCTTTTCGTGTATGGAGGTTCCTCCATCAAAAAGAGCGGTCTGTATGACACAGTGGTAAAGGCCCTTGAAAAGGCGGGACTTTTCTTTTTGGAGCTTCCCGGCGTGGTGCCCAACCCCAGGGTATCCCTGGTGAGGGAAGGAATCGAGATCTGCCGGAGGGAGAAGATTGATTTTCTTCTGGCCGTGGGCGGCGGAAGCGTGATCGACAGTTGCAAGGCCATATCCTTTGGCGTTTATTATGACGGGGACGTGTGGGATCTGATTTCCGGAAAGGTTCGTCCCGGACAGGAGAGAATTCCGGTGGGCGATATTCTCACACTGCCTGCAGCGGGAAGCGAGGAGAGCGACAGCTGCGTCATATCGGATGAGACGATCCTGGTGAAGGCGGGATTCGGTTCTCCTTTGATGCGTCCGGTGTTTTCCATCATGAATCCGGAGCTGACTTACACGCTTCCGCCTTATCAGACAGCCTGCGGGTGCATGGATATTATGGCTCATGCCATGGAGCGTTATTTCAGTCCAACGCCAGACGTGGAGATGACGGATCGGGTGACGGAGGCAATATTGACTACCGTGATTCACAATCTGCCCATTGCGCTGGCTGAACCTGAAAATTACGCAGCCAGAGCGGAGATTATGCTCTGCGGAACCTGGGCACAGAACGATATGACGGGATGCGGCAGGATCCAGGACTGGTTCAACCACGGCCTAGAGCATCAAATCAGCGGTTTTTACGATATCGCCCACGGAGCCGGACTTGCGATTTCCTTCCCGGCATGGATGGAATATCTGTGCGAAAAGAAGGAGTGCGTGCCAAAGCTTGCCCAGTATGCGGTCCGCGTCTGGAATGCGGAGATGAATTTTGAGGATCCTGCCCGGACCGCAAGGGAAGGGTGCAAGCGCCTGAAAAACCTGATCCGGGAGGCCGGGCTTCCCCTCACATTGAGAGAGGCGGGTGTGGGAAATGAGAGATTCGAAGAGATTGCGGATAATATGACGGACGGCGGAAGCCGCACCTGCGGCAGCTTTTATCAGATGGGCCGTGAGGATATCAGAAAACTGCTTGGGAGAATGGAATAAGAGATGGATAAGTTGAAAGAAGGATTTACGCAGATAAAAAAGGAATCGCTCACTGACCGGATTCATGACAGTATCCTGGAAATGATTATCAAGAATCCATCGGATGAGGAACAGGTGCTGAATGAGAAAAGGCTCATGGAGCTGTTCGGAGTCAGCAAGGCGCCGGTACGGGAGGCCCTCATCAAGCTGTGCAGCGAGGGGGTTCTGCGCAATGTTCCCCGGTTTGGCTATATGGTCATCCGTATGAACGAGCAGGATATCAGGGATGCGCTTCGGATGCGTGTCCTTCTGGAGACGGAGGCCCTGGAAACCGCATTCCCGAATCTGGAAGAGAGAGAGCTGGCCGAGATCAGAGATCATGTCTCGAAGGCTGCGGCCAAGCAGAATGTGGACGTCTGGGAGGTGTGGGAGGACAACAAGCAGTTTCATCTGCTTTTGGCATCCTTCTCCGGGAACCGGATTCTGATGAAGCTTCTGCAGGAATGCATGGAGATGCTTACCAGGTCCTATGCCCAGAAAATGTGGGATAAAAGAAACAGTATGGCGGATTCCGTGGACGAGGCCCAGCACTATGGAATCTACCAAAAGCTCTGCGACAAGGATCTGGAGGGAGCTATCGCCCTGCTGGAGTGCGATATCAACTCCTATTAGGAGGGAAAATGAAAGAAGAATTGTGTTATGTGGGGATCGCCATGCATCCCCAGGCCAGAAAAAGGCTGGAGGAACAATATGAGGTGACAGATGATGAAAGCCGGATCGGACAGGCCCGGGCAGCCATCTGCTATGGCGTTCCAATGGAATGGACGCTGCCCGGAAAGGCGGAAAAGCTTTCGGCAATAGGCTGCCATTCCTGCGGCGAGGTACAGGGAAAATGGGTGCAGGAGAGAGGAATTCGACTTACCCTGGCGGACAGCCTGTGGAGAACCGTGGCCGAGCACACCCTTGGCCTTATGATGGCCCCAGCCCGAAAGATTCCTCCGGCGGACCGGGCGATCCGGGAGGGAAAGTGGAAGGAGCATGTCACGCTCAAGGAGCGTTTTTCCGGCTTTGACTTTCAGGGAAAGACCCTGGGAATTCTGGGAATGGGCCAGATCGGGAGAGAGCTTGCGGATCTGGTAAGAGGCTTTCGGATGCAGGTGCTGTATTATGATATCGTACGGGCGCCGGAAGAGACGGAAAGGCGGCTTAACGTCTCATTTCGCACGTTTGACGAACTGATGAAAGACTCGGATTATCTGTGCATTCTGGTTCCCCTTGCGGACGAGACAAGAGGTTTGATGGGCAGGGAGGTTTTTTCCATGATAAAAAAGGGCTGCATCCTGATCAATACGGCCCGGGCGGGAATCCTGGACGAGGAGGCCTTTCTGGAAGCGCTTTCTGACGGTACGCTGGCAGGAGCCGGCCTGGACGTTTTCTGGGATGAGGGCTGCCTGCAGAAGAAGGAGCTTACGGAAAGGGACAATGTGGTGATGACGCCTCATCTGGGCGGCTCCACCTATGAGTGTGACCTGGCGCTGGTGGAGGGAGTGATTGCGGGCGCTCAGTGAGCGGAGAGCCTTGTTGACGAGAGGAAGAAAAAAGAAACGGGCGGGGTACTTTTGAACCCCGCCCGAAAATTACTCTCATTTCAGTTAAGAACTCTACTCGGTATCCTCGATCTCGGGCACATCCTCCGCAAAGGTCTCCTGGCCCAGTTCGTTGATGGTGGTTTTCCCCGCCTTCCCGTACTGGTAGAGCTGGTCCAGAAACTCTATGGCCGCCCGGATCTTGGTGCGCAGAAGGTAGCCTCCGGACTGCGTGGATTCCGCAAGGCTGGCCACGGAAAGATTTGGCGTCCATCCATAGGCTCTGCCGTGAAAATCCTGGATTTTACAGAGCACCTCATTGACCTCATCCTTCGTGAGAGGAAGGAGCTGGGGAGCCCTGACAAGGAGATCAAGAACGGTTTTTATGGGCTCCGGTTCGTCCGGATAAATGGCTTCCAGATTCTCGTACTCGTGTTTGCCCTCGATCACGTCCTCCGTGTAGGAAGCGCTGAGGGCAAAGATGGTAAAGGCCGATTCCGGACATTTTTCGGGAAGAAGAAACTGCGCCATATTGCGGTAGGCGTTAAGGCGGGCCTTTTTGCCAAGGCGGCCCATGAGCTCCGTCTCATCGATGAGAATTACCCATCCGTGATAACCCATCTGAAGGAAAAGGTGGCTCATGAAGGAAAAATAATCGCCGCAGTGCCTGGTTTTGGTAAAGTTCGTGTTGTATTTGACCGGCTGGTTGAAAATACGCCGGTAAATCTTTTTCAGAGGGGCGCTTGCGATAAAATCCCCCTCTAGGTCAGCCTGCAGCAGGAACTTTTCGTCAGAGTCCTCCGTATTCAGATAGGAGCGGAACAGGTAATACAGCTTATCCGTTTCCAGATGCTTTACCGCATAGAGAAGCATCTCGTTGGCTATGGGGCTGTTGGCGGATACCTTTTCCAGCTCGTGCATGAAACCCGGCTGTCTGCGCATGGGCAGATAGGTGTTCCGGATGATCTTCTGGTAGACCAGATAGAGCTTGTCCATAGGCGTTTCCTTGCTCAGCGAGAGATAGGAGACCACCATGTTATTGGAGTGGGCCAGGTTAAAAACCGTGTTTAAAAGATGGGTCTTTCCCTCTCCGTATTTTCCGCTTATGATCATTCCGCTGGACTTTCCCTGATCGCATACCTGATCGAGACGATCGGAAATTTCCTTCATGATCCTTGGGCGCGCCTCGGAAAAATACTGGCCGACGGCCCGGGAAGGAATGCCGGAGCGCAGCGCCTCGATGATATGTCTGGCTTCTTTGTCATACATCCTTCTCAACCTCCTTCATTGCGTTCTGGATCAGCTGCGGGATCCCCACAGAGGCAGTCCGGGCCTTCTGAACAATCTCTCCTGCCTCCTGCATGGAAAGAGGCAGGACGGGGGAATTTTCCAGCTGCCTGAAAAAGCTTTCCGAGATGGAGACAATTACCTTGGGCGTGTATTCCTGGGCCGCCAGACGGTCCAGATCCACCATATCGGTAAAACGGTTGAAGCGCTCTCCCACGATTTCGTTCTGTATTCTCATCCACAGTGCCTGATAGGACTTAAGGCCGGCGTTTTCGTCATCCATCAGCTGCCGGTCAAAGGAAAGCACGAACATGATATTCCGCATGCTGTCAATGTCGTCAATCAGCTGGCGGATGCTCTCGTAGGTATCCTCCCGCTTCATCTTCGTGTAGTGTACAGCCTCTAAGCTGGAACGGCTGATCAGGATTTCCAGATCGTCAATCGTAATAAACAGACCGGAATATCCGCCCATGCGGATCAGCTCGGCCAGAGAGCGGAGCATGTGCCTTGCGTTGTATCTGGTGATGCGGCTGGGATAAAAATCCATGGCCCGCAGCTGTGAGAGCTTGACGGTGCGGTCTCCTTCCAGCCAGGCAAGAAGCAGCTCGCGGTTCTGATCCTCCAAAACAGGATAGCCGATAAGGCTCCCGGTCAGCATACTGCAGGCGAGGGCAAAATTGTTGTCAAGCACGGGATTGTTCAGGAAAATCTGGCGCAGCTGGGTGCGGATTTCTCTCTTGGTCAGAGCATCCCCCATCCCGTTCTGGGACAGATAGTCGATAAACTTCATCCCTTGCGGGATGTCGCCGCAGTCAAATCCCATTTCCCGGATCAAATGGCGGCTGACTGCCTCAAGACAGTCAAAGATTCCGCACTGGCGGAAGATTTCCACATAAATTTCCCGGAAATCATGCATCCACACGTCCTTTGCGGAAAAGTGGACGGTTTTGTAGTTTTCAACCTTGGCAAGGGCGGCGGTAAGGCGCAGAAAGTGTGTTTTGCCGCTGCCTTTTCGTCCGGTCACAAACTTGATTTTACTGCCGCCGTTTTTTATGTATTCCTGAAGGTATTTCTCCTTCCAGAAATCAGTGAGGAACGAAATTCCGCAGTCCGGCAGTCCCGATGAGGAAAATTCCTTAAATTCAGACATCATGATCCCCTTTCATCTATGGTGGGGCGCTGCGAAGCGGCGCATGAATGTTTAGTAGAAGCAGATGGTGCTGAGGAACTGCTCCTTCCCGTTCTGATCCAGAATACGGATGGCTTTTTTCTCATTTCGGCAGGGACCGAACTGAAACGGCCGTCCGTTTTTCGTCTCTTCCAGATGGGCAATGTACAGCCTTGCCAGGTCAAAGGCAAAGCTCTGCTGGTCATAGTCCTTGCGGAAACGGCTCATGGGGGCCAGGAATTTGTACAGGGTAGTCAGATAGATATCCGCTCCGGCGCGCTTGCCCATTTTGAGTGCGGCCATGTCATAGGCATCACCCAGCTCGCCGGCAAAGACTTCTGGCCTGAAAGGCGCTCTGTTGAGTTTTTCCTGACCTGTGCGCACAAGCTCCACGAAGCTCTGGGGACGCATGCACTGCACCTTCTTGCGGTCAAGGTAAAGATCCTGATTTTCGGCGTCAATCCTGACGCGATAGGGGAACATCTCATAGATCGGAGATTCGCCCTGGACATCCACTCCCTTTTCCTGGCACAGCTCCAGCATCTGGCTGGCAAACTCGCCGCTTTCGAAATAAGATTTTGTGTCGAATCCGTTGACCGTCTCCTTCATGCTGTCGACAGACGAGGAAAGGGCAGCGGCAGCCTGCGCCATGGATTCAAGATTCCTGGAAAGATTCTTCATATCCCCGCTTTCCACATCCTTTCCCACGGCTTTAAAAAGCTTTTGAAGGGAAGCGAGGGAATCCTTTGTGGATTTCTGGATCGGCTGCAGGTCTTCATAAAAATTTTCGTAATTCATTTTTTCATCCTCTTCTTTGTTGAAATTTTGTGGAAAAGCTGCCACGAACAAAAACTATAAAAAGTATATAGGAAATGCGAGGAATTTTCAATGTTTTTTCTCTGATCCGTTTATAAACAGAGAGCGATATGGTAGTATAAGAACAGTCTGATGGGATCGGGAAGAAAATGGCAGGTACGGAATAGCGTGAGGAAGCGGGAGAAGGCATGAAAAAGGAACTTTACAGATGGCAGGAGGAATGTCTGAAACGGTGGATGGCAGCAGGCGGCCGGGGCATGGTGCAGGCGGCCACGGGCTCCGGAAAGACGTTTCTTGCCCTGACGGCGGCGCAGCGGCTGGAAAAGGAGCCGGGCGGCAGACTTAAGGTGAAGATCGTCGTCCCGACCGGGGCGTTGATGAGGCAGTGGGGCCGGGAGCTTCGGGAGTTTCTTTCAGATGCCGGAGGGGGAAGCCCTTTGGGTTTCCAGCCGGATATCGGGCTTCGGGGCGGCGGGGAGAAGTCGAATCCCGCTCATAAATACATGATCTATGTGATCAATTCCGCAAGATATGAGCTGGCAAGACAGATCCTGGCCGAATTGAAAGAGGGCGGGCGTATCCTGCTGATCGCAGACGAGTGCCACCGCTATGAGAGCGGTCAGAACCGTCTGATTTTTGAATTCATGCCTTATATAGAGCCGTATGCGGACAGATTCTTTTCCCTGGGGCTTTCCGCCACGCTGCCCGGTGGGGAAGCCGGACGTTTCCTCTCATCGGTTCTCGGCTCCCGGATTTACAGCTATGGGATTGCAAAGGCCGCCGCTCTGCACACGGTCAGCAAATACGATATTTATCATATCGGGCTGTCCTTTGGGAGGGAAGAGAGGGACGAGTACGAGGAGCTGACAGACCGTATGACGATTACGTACGGCAAGCTCCTGAAAGCCTTTTCTTATCTGAGGGGATTGAACCAGAAGGAACTCTTCGAGATGCTGCGCTCGCTGTCAGGAGGAAGAGACCGCAGGGCAGCGGATCTGGCAAGCCTTTATATGGGCCTTGCCTATAAAAGAAAGAGGCTGGTGTGCCAGGCGTCTGTCAGGATTTATTGTGCCTGCGATCTGATAAAGAGGCTGCCTGTGGGCGAAAAGATCCTGATTTTCGGGGAGAGCATCCGCCAGGCGCAGGAGCTGTACGCTCTTCTGGAGAGGAGGCATGAGGGGAGAGTGGGACAGTATCATTCCCGGATGGGAAGTCAGGCCAACCGGAACACGCTGGAGCGCTTCCGGTCCGGAGATATCCGGATTCTGATTGCCTGTCGGGCGCTGGACGAGGGTCTGGATGTGCCGGATGCCAGTGTGGGAATCATCCTCTCATCAACCGCAACCCAGAGACAGCGTATCCAGCGCCTGGGCCGGGTCATCCGAAAAAATGAGGGAAAAGACAGGGCTTCCCTTTACTATCTACATGTTCAGGAAACCTCGGAGGATGCCTGCTACCTGCCGGGCGGCGGAGAAAACTGTATCCTCGAGCTGGAATATCTGCCGCAGACCGGGGAGTTTTATAATGAGTCTTATGAGAGGGCGGCCGGAAGATTTCTGGAAGAAGTAAAAACCTCCGGTGCGGATGAGGACAAAATAAAGGAGGTATGGCGCTGCCTGCAGCTGGGAAGCGTCCGGGCAGACTGGATGCGCAGGGACGGCGTCGTGGAAGAAAAGATAAGGCAGGCGGAGAGCAGAAGGGAGCGGAATTACTGGGTCTGCATGAAAAGGCTGCGCAGGATTGCGGAAAATATCTGAGTTCTTCCCAAGCGGGTATATCGATTTCGGGAAATGTCTATTCTATTTAGAGAGTAGGCATTTTTCTATCTTTTCATAGTCATTGCGGAAAACATACCCCCGGATCCCCGCAGCAGCGGCGCCCGCAATGTTTTCTTCCCTGTCGTCAAGAAAGAGACATTCCCCGGCCGCAAGGCCGAAGGTACGCAGGAAATGCTCGTAGATACGCAGTTCCGGCTTGATCATATGAACGTCACTGGAGACCATGACGCCGTCAAAAAATGATTCCTCGGCAAAGCGCGTAAAATAATCATGAAAACTGTTGTCGGCGTTTGACAGGACATAAATTTTATAACCCCGGTTTTTGACGGACTTACAAAAATCCAAGGCCCCGGGAACAGGCGTCATGCAGACATCCCATCCCTTGACGCAGGCTGAGAGCTCGCTGTGAAACTCCGCCGGAACGCGCCGGCTTACGGGCTCGTAACGGCCAAGGTTGGAGATATAGCCGTAATCGCCCTGCACCCACTCCGGGCCCTCGAAGAGTTCCCTGCGGATGATGTCCTTGGCTTCCTGCGAGCGACAGTACAAATCCAGGGGGATTTGCGGATTATAAGATAAGAGTACATTCCCCATATCGAATATAATATTTTTGATCATGACGGCTCCTTATGGTTTGAAATGAACTGGATACACAAAGCGGCTTCTGTACGGGCAAAAGCCCTGAACCGCACCTCATTATAGCATAACTTTGTCTCAATGGAAATACGGACGTGAAAAACAGGATACGGAAAAAATCTGTGAAAAAAAAGATATCCGTGAAAAAATTATCGTCAGGTATTGACTGTACCGTTTCTTTGAGGCATTATGATAGTAAAGGGAAAACGTACCATTTACCATTAAGGAGGAAGAGAGTATGCATGAATTCGATGATGCTGTGTTAAAGTGCTTTTTGGAGAATCAGTGTCAGCTATTTCCCGAGGAGGATGTAGTCTCAACATTGGAGGAAGCGGAGAGCTTTCTGGAAGAGTGCCTGGCAGTCGTTGTTAATTCTGTAGACGAAGTTTGGGAGTACTTCGAGGAGGAAGGGATCGACATGGAAGGCATGGAAGGGGACGAGATTCTGGAGGCCAACGAAGTGTTTGATGTGGGTGATGGAAGGTACCTGATTGTAGAAGGTTAATGTTTGAAATAGCGTACAGGGATAAGAACCTCCGGAGGAATTGGAACCTCCGGGGGTTTGTTGTCATATGCCTGTGTCTTGTTGACTTATAAACAGAAATATTGTATATTCATATAGTACTATGGCGTGAGAAGAAGGAGATTTTTATGGCGGAATTACTTGACTATTTAAAACGGGCAGTGGAAGATGAAGCATCTGATTTATTTATAGTGGCCGGTGGGAAAGTTTCGGAAAAGGTGGAGAAAAATCTTGTGCCGATCAGCGAGGAGGTTGTGTATCCTCAGGAGACGGAGCGGCTGATCAGGGAGCTCTATTCCAGGGCAAAGCGCCCGATAGAGAATTACATTAAGTGCGGAGATGATGATTTTTCGCTGTCCCTGCCCGGACTTGCCCGTTTCCGGGTCAACACCTACCATCAGAGAGGTTCCATGGCGGCCGTGGTGAGGGTGGTGGTTTTTGATATTCCGGACTGGAAAAAGCTGCATATCCCGGAGCAGGTGATCGAATTGTCCGAGGTGGATTTCGGAATGGTACTGGTGACCGGAACGGCTGGCAGCGGAAAGACGACAACCCAGGCGTGTATCATAGACAGGATTAACCGTACCAGGGCCTGCCATATTATTACGCTGGAGGATCCCATTGAGTTTCTCCACCGCAATCAGAAAAGTATCATAAGCCAGAGAGAGATCGTGATTGATTCCGAGGATTATCTCTCCGCCCTGCGTTCCTGCCTGCGGCAGGCCCCTGATGTGATACTGCTCGGGGAAATGAGGGATCATGAGACGATCCGCACCGCAATGACGGCGGCGGAGACGGGACATCTGCTGATGGCCACCCTGCATACCCAGGGTGCGGTAAACACAATTGACCGTATCGTGGACGCATTCCCCGGAGATCAGCAGGCGCAGGTCCGCATGCAGCTGAGCATGGTGCTGCACACGGTGGTATCCCAGCAGCTGCTTCCCGGCGTGAACGGCGATCTGGTGCCTGCCTACGAGATTATGCATGTGAACAATGCGATCCGGAACCTGATCCGTGAGAGCAAGAGCCATCAGATCGAAAATGCGATTGCCGCCGGAGGCGGCGAGGGGATGATGGCAATGGATCATTCGATTCTCGGTCTGTATCATCAGGGATTGATCACTAAGGAAACGGCTATGGAATATGCTTATCATCCGGATCAGCTTCTGCGGCGTTTGGACTAATGCAGGGAGAGACGATATATGATATGAAAGAACCCAGAAGAACAATCATAGACGTTCATGCGCATGTGATCCCAGGGGTTGACGACGGGGCGCGGAGCATGGACGAATCCTGCCAGATGCTTTCTCTTGCGGCCGGTCAGGGAATCAGGACGGTATTCGCAACCCCGCACTATTCCAGAAGAAGGGAGATACCGCAGCTGAGAGAACAGGCCGCCCGGCTGCAGGAGAAGATCAGGGAGCAATATCCGGATTTTAAACTGTATGTGGGACAGGAAACGTACTATCACGAAGGGCTGGTTGACCGTCTTCGTGAGGGGAAAGCCTATACCCTGGCTGACAGCAGCTATGTGCTGGTTGAGTTCGGCGAGGCGGATCCTTATGGGGTCATTTTTAACGGAATCCGTATTTTGTTGAATTCCGGCTATGTTCCGATTCTTGCGCACATGGAAAGATATTCCTGCCTGCGAAAGGAGGGGGCGATGCGGGAGCTCTTAAAATGCGGATGCCTTTTTCAGATGAATTATGACAGTCTGCAGGGCAGCGGGTTTGACCGCGAGGTCCGGTGGTGCCGCAGGCAGGTGGCAAACGGATGGATTCATCTGCTGGGGACGGATATGCATAGAATAGATTACAGGCCTCCTGATGTGGAGGGGGCGCTCCGGTGGCTTGAGAGGCATGTGGAGGAAGAGCTTTTGGAGGCCATGCTCTGCGGTAATTCGCTGTGTATTATAAACAATGACAGAATAGACTGAGGGATATGGATATGGAAGAAAGAAGTACGATAGACGAAAATGACGAAATTGATCTGTTGGAACTTGTGAGGGCTTTCTGGCACAGAATGTGGCTGATCTTACTGGCAGCCATTGCGGGAGGCGGTATTGCCTGGGCGTACAGCCGTTACATACTGACTCCTCAGTACGAGGCCACGGCCATGCTTTATGTCCTGTCAAAAGAGACAACGCTGACGTCTCTGGCGGATCTGCAGCTGGGAAGCCAGCTGACAAAGGATTATCAGGTGCTTATCACCAGCCGTCCGGTGTTGGAGGAGGTTATCGATTCCCTGGAGCTTGACATAACATACAAGAAGCTTCGCGCAAAGATCACGGTGGATAATCCGTCCGACACCCGGTTTTTGAATCTGACGGTGGAGGATCCGGATCCGTTTCTGGCCAAACAGATCGTGGACAAGGTGGCAACCACGTCTTCTGATTACATTGGAGATATTATGGAGATGGTGCCGCCAAAGCTGATCGAGGATGGCGAAATACCTATCAAACAGTCCAGCCCCAACAACATCAGAAACGCTATTCTGGGCGTGCTGGCCGGGGCCATGCTGGTCTGCGGAATTATTGCCGTGGAGGTTCTTCTGAACGATACGGTCTGCACGGAGGAGGATGTGGCGAAATATCTGGGAATGACAGTGCTGGCATCTGTGCCTCTGCGGGAAGGCGAAAAGAAAGAGAGCAGGAGAGAGAAGAAGAAAAACGCCGCTGCAGGCGGGAAAAAGAAAGGGGCTTCCGGAAAGCAGGGTGAGAAAGGGGCATAGGTACAAAGATGAGCGAATTTGATTCAGGAAAACAAAAGCTGATTCTGAAATCTAACGCAAAAGAAGATTATAATTACAGGGAAGCCATCAAGACGCTGCGAACGAATATCCAGTTTTGCGGAAGCAATATCCGCGTGGTGATGCTGACGAGCTCCCTGCCGGATGAAGGCAAAAGCAGCATATCGATTTCCCTGGCGGAATCCCTTGCCCAAATTGGAAACAAGACGATTCTGATTGACGCTGACATCCGTAAGTCGGTGATGTTTACCAGGTTTCAGAGGGCCGGACATGAGGAGATGTACGGTTTGTCTCAGTATTTAAGCGGACAGAAGCTTTTGCGGGATGTGATCTATGAGACGAATGTGAGAGATTTAAGCCTTATTTTTGCGGGCCCTTATTCCCCCAATCCCACGGAGCTTCTGGAAGAAAATCTTTTTTCCATTATGTTTGAAGTGCTGCGGGCTTCCTATGATTATATCATTATTGATACGCCGCCCATGGCGGAGATTATTGACGGGGCGATCATTGCCAAGCACTGTGACGGTGCGGTTATGGTAATCGAAAGCGGCGCTATCAGTTATCATCTGGAACAGAAGGTGAAAAAGCAGCTGGAGACAGCGGGCTGCCGGGTGCTTGGGGCCGTGTTGAACAAGGTGGATAAGGAAAAATTCGGAAAGTACGGCAAATATGGATATTATGGAAAATACGGCAAATATGGAAAGTATGACCGTTACGACGAAGAAGGGAGATCATGAGGCGGGAGAGAAAAGTCACAAAACGGATTAAGCTGCTGCGCAGAGGGATCGTTGCCTTTGCGGTAATCTGTCTTGCGGTTCTGATCCCGGCAACCGTCCGCCTTTATCAGAAGAGAAAGGCCATTGAGGCGGAAATTGCCATGAGGAAATATGTGGAATCCACGAGCAGCGTCCGGTTCCGCAGCGAGACCATTGAGTATGAGGGGAAGGTTTACCGCAGGAACAGCAGCGTGAAAGCAATTCTCTGCATGGGCGTGGACCGCAATGGTCCCATGCTCCAGGAGACCGTCCACACATTTGGAGGGCAGTCCGACGGGATTTACGTGCTTGCCCAGGACACGGCCCGCGGCACGCTTAAAATACTGATGGTGCCGCGTGACAGTATGACGGAAATCACTCTGACAGATTTGAAAGGCAACGTTCTGGGAAAAGATATCCAGCATCTTACTCTTGCCTATGCCTACGGGGATGGAAGGGAGCTGAGCTGTGAGAGAACGGCGGAAGCGGTATCCGGGCTGCTTGGAGGACTTACGCTGGATCATTATATGGCGGCGGATATTGATGTGATCAATATGCTCAACGACAGCGTGGGGGGTGTTACCGTCACGGTTGAGGTTGACGGAATGGAAAAGAAGGACCCGGCCTTTGTGAAGGGAGCCACGCTCACCCTTCACGGAGAGCAGGCGGAAGCTTATGTGCGGTATCGCGACATTGACGAGCATTATTCGGCGTTTTACAGAATGAACCGCCAGAAGAGTTATATCGTGGGATTCTTTGATGCCGTGAGAGAAAACAGCAAGCGGGATGCGCGGACGGTTGAGAAACTTTTTGAACTGATACAGGATCACATGGTTACGGATATGAAGAAGGAAGAATATCTTAAAGTGGCTATGGATGCGCTGGAGATGGGGGAGTTGTCCGAGGAGGGATTTTATTCCGTGCCCGGAGATGCCATAACAACGGATGTGTATGATGAGTTTTATGTGAATCAGGAAGCCCTCACCCCGATTATTCTTGAGCTGTTTTACCGGGAAGTCCAGTAAGACGGACAGTCAGCAGTAATCAGTCCGAAAGGGCTGTTTATTGGATAGAACAATAAGTAGTCTCACGAAAAAGAAAGAAGGTGAAAGATGTGAGGAAAGCGAAGTTGTACTTGGCCGGAATGGCTCTTGGTATATTCCTGACAGCAGGTAATATGCCTCTTGTAGCCAAAGCGGCCAACATCAGCCCGAATTCGAGAGGCACCATTATCACGGATAATGACGTGCCTGGAGATAACGGCGAGATTCCCCCGGATTATGTGAGAGTTCAGAATCCAGGGACAGAGGAATACGTAGTGATTCCGGAAGAGGACGTACCTCAGGCATTCGTGAAAGTTCAGGATCCTAAGACTCAGGAATATGTATATATTCTGGAGGAGGATGTACCCTTGGCTTCCATAGGATTGCCTGCTACGGGGGATTCGTCCCGCACTGTTCTGTGGCTGATTCTGTTCATGACATCTTTGGGAGGCATGATCTACTTATTGCCCGGATTAAAGTCCGGGAGGTAAGTCGTTTCTGCCTGGCGGGAATTGTGACAGTGTAGGCGGCTCAAAAATGCCCTGCATGAGAAATCATGCAGGGCATTTTGCCGCACGTGCCACGGATCCCTGTCAGTCTTCCTCGATAATATGGATTTCGAGATAGTCGAAATCAATGGATTCCATAAAGTTATCCTGCGTAAAGCGAGCCTTTGCATGGCGTTTGAATTCGGCTATCGTGGAATCCAGCCAGATCGGTTTGCCCAGGTCAAATTCATAACAGATCTGATCTATCGCGTCAAAGACCTTATGGGTGCGGGTATCCCGGGAATCATTGCAGATCACGGTATCCTGCAGCAAATGGTTGTCCTTAAAGATTTTGGCCCATAAACGAAACATCAGAAGCCTCCTTGTGTTGAATGTTTTCCGGATTGTGAAAGCGCAAGGTGCGAAACAATCCACAGGCACCAGGGGTCAAAATACCTTTTGCCCCAACAACATGTAATTATCTTACCACAGATAAAATAATTATCCAGAGAAAAATAGGAAAAGCAGTAATATTATGGAAGATTCGTCATATATATAAAGGTGCGGGGTGAATAAAAAGCTGTGAAACGTGTACATTTTCAGAAAAATATGGTACAATTGTCCTAAAGATACAGATTTACATAACTATAACGAAACAGGGAAGCAAGGGCGGAATTAAAATGGAATTAAGAGCAGAACGAGACAGCGATGTTGACAATTGGAAGGAAGTCACATTGATATACAATTCTGCATTAAAGCAGATCTCGACGAAACTGGAAATACTCAACGACGAGTTTGGACATGTGCACAGGTACAATCCCATTGAGCATATCAAATCCAGGATTAAGACTTCGGAAAGCATTGTCAAAAAGCTGCGGAAGCACGGACATGAATCCACGATTCAGAATATGGTACGGTACGTTAATGATATTGCAGGCATCAGGGTTATCTGTTCCTTTACCTCGGATATCTATCAGATTGCGGAGATGATCGGTAATCAGAGCGATATTAAAGTGATCTCCGTGAAGGACTATATTGTCCATCCCAAGTCAAGCGGTTACAGGAGTTATCATATGCTGGTTACGGTTCCGGTTTATCTGTCGGACCGGATCGTGGATACTAAGGTGGAAATTCAGATACGGACAGTGGCCATGGATTTCTGGGCAAGCTTAGAGCACAAGATAAATTACAAATTTGAGGGGAATGCACCTGCCTACATTAAAAATGAGTTGATTGAGTGTTCGAAAATGGTAGCGGAACTTGACCGAAGGATGCTCTCGCTCAATGACGAGATCCAGACAATCAATGGGAAACAGAAGAAGTTTGTTGTATAATGGGAGGATCCGAACCGGAGAGGGCGCAGTGCGAAAGCGGGCGCCTCTTTTTTATGTGCGAGCCCGCATATGGAAACTTGCCGCTGACACAGCGTGCGGCGAGTAGGGGAAGAAAAAACCTTCCCTGCTCATTGCGGGCCGTGCGGCGGAAAAGAAAAATTGTGTGAAGAATGAGGAGTGCCCAGACACATTTCTGTGCCTGGGCTATTATGAAAAAAATTTATCTATATGCTTGAAGTGGTATTAATCTCTCTTTGGTACTGCTGTTGTTGATAAATATAATATACCGCAAAATTATGAATAAATTATGAACACAATGTGAAGTTACCGTTAATTATTACAATCACTTTTTGATACGAGATACAAATTTGTACAATATATACAATATATGCAAAATTTATCCATAAAGCTATTTGTTGTAAAGTGAAAGTAAAAGTGTTAAAATGGTACATGTAAATTTGTTGAGACGATACACTCCGGAGGAAGAGCAATGGATAATTTTATGGAAAAGATTGCACAGAAATTAAATTCGCAGGATATGATACGGGCAAACTCTGCTGCGGATGCGGCTGAGCTTGATAATGTGAAAAATCAGATCACGCTGTTCAAGGAGCAGATGGAAAAATATGACGACTGTCTTCAGGAGATGAGGAAGTTGAATCTGCGCAACATAGAAAATGCCAAAAGCATGCAGGAGTTTACCGAGCAGGCCGGTGAAAGGCTGGGGAAAACTGCAGGTGAGCTGGAAAGCGCTTCTGTCAGCAAGATCCAGCAGACCTCCGATATTTCCATTGCGGGAATCCGGCAGACCTCTGATGCGTCCATTGCGGGGATTAAGGAGACATCGGATGTTTCCATTGCCGGGATCAATCAGACGGTGGAGGAGAGCCTTGCCAAGATAACCAGGATCAGGGAGCAGTCGGAAGAACTGGAAAAAATCTCTTCGGCCATGTCACAGCTTCAGGAAAAGATTGAGCAGTCTTTCAAAAGTCTGGAGGATTTTTCCCATACGGACAATGTAAAGGTATACCGCAATGTGCAGGCCTCCGTGATCGAGGAGCTGGAGAAGCAGACGCAGGAGCTGATGGACGAGCAGAAAAGGACGGCTAAGAATAATAAGCTGGTTTTGATTTTTGGAATTCTTTCAATGGTATTGGCGGGAGTCAACACGGGGCTGCTTGCCGCACTTGCCTTTGGATTGTTTTAGACTGAGGGAAAGCGGTTATGGGAAAACAAATCTGGAAACCGGGAAATATGCTCTACCCGCTTCCGGCGGTACTTGTTACGGCAGCCGACCGGCAGGGGAATACGAATGTCTTTACGGTGGCATGGACCGGAACGGTCTGCAGCGACCCGCCCATGGTATCCATTTCGGTAAGGAAGGAGCGGCATTCCTATCACATGATCCGGGAGACGGGTGAATTTGTGATAAACCTGACTACGGCAGAGCTTGCCTTTGCCACGGATTACTGCGGAGTGAAAAGCGGCAGGGATGTGGACAAATTGCGGACACTGAAGCTTACGCCGCTGCCGGCGGACAAGGTGAGGGCGCCGCTGATCAAGGAGAGCCCGGTCAATATCGAGTGCCAGGTAACGCAGGTCATCCAGTTAGGGAGCCACGATCTGTTCCTGGCAAAAGTGGCTGCGGTTCATGCCGACGAGGCTTATATGGACGAGAAGGGAAAGTTTTCTTTTGAGAAGGCGCAGCCCATCGTCTATTCCCACGGATCCTATTATATGCTGGGAAAGAAGCTGGGAACCTTTGGCTACAGTGTTAAGAAGCGCAGATAAGGAGTGTATGGATAAAGAGTATAAAGCGGGCTTGTGAACCGCAGTGCAGGCGCCGGGATTCAATCCCGGCGCTTGCTGTTGTCCGGGGAATTTTCTTTTAACAGGCTTCCCCGTACCACCGCATCCTTTCCGTATTTCTGGCGGATCTGATCCAGGGTTTTGTCAAGGGCCTCCAGCTTTTGCCTGGAAGAAGGGGCGGACATGCCGGGGCCGGATGATTCTGGGCAGCCGGGGGGCTTTTGCGGCTGCCGTATTTCCAGATCAAACAGGCTCAGCTGTGAGGGCTCGCCCGCACCGGCAAGCCGGGAGGTGCGGATCCCCAAAAGCCGGATGGGAGAGCCGTCCCAGAGTTCGTCGAAGAGACGGCAGGAAGTCTCATAAATCAGCTGGGTGGAATCCGTATGGGAAAAGAGAGAGGTCTGGTGGGAAACCGAGCGGAAGCTGCTGTATTTGATTTCCACGCTGACCATTCCCGCAAGCTGGCCTGCCGCCCTCAGTCTGCCTCCCACAGACTCCGAGAGGGAGAGAAGGGTTCTTACCGCCTGCCGCCTTTCGGTCACGTCCTTTGACAGAGTGATGGAGTTCCCGATTCCCTTTGCTTCTTCAGGGACCGGGACGACTTTGGAGGGATCAATCCCGTTGGCGTATTCCCAGAGCATGACGCCATGGCTTTTCAGATGGGCGGACAGAATCTGCCGGTCCGTCTGCGCCAGATCGCCGATGGTCCTGATTCCCAGCTTGTTCAGTGTCTGTACGCTGGATTTTCCGCACATGAACAGGGAAGCAACCGAAAGGGGCCACATTTTTTCCCGGATCTCCCAGGAGAAAAGCGTGTGGACTTTATCGGGTTTTGAAAAGTCGGAGGCCATTTTGGCCAGCATTTTTACATCTGAAACGCCGATGTTCACCGTATAGCCAAAGCGTTCCCGTATCTGTTCCCGGATGGAATGGGCGGCTGTGACCGGAGAGTCGTAGAGATTTTGAATCGGCGTGTAATCCATGAAGCATTCGTCCACGCTGACCTGTTCGATATCCGGACAGACGTCACGAAGAAGCTGCATGAGCTCCTTGCTTCTTGCGTGATACAGGTGATGATCCGGCGGCTGGATGGTCAGAGTAGGACATTTGCGCAAAGCGTTCACGATAGGCTCCCCGGTGGTCACGCCGTACTTTTTGGCAGGGATGGATTTGGCAAGCACCACGCCATGGCGTTTTTCCATATCGCCCCCTATGATAGCTGGTATTTTGCGAAGATCCGTATTCTCCCCTTTTTCCAGGAGGGAAAGGGCGCTCCAGCTCAGATAGGCTGAATTCACATCTATATGAAAAATAATCGGTTCCATATCCGCCTCCTTTTTGGACGGTAATTATTTTCGATTCACAGCCACCCCGCTCACATGCGCAAAACCAGCCGGCTTCCTACAAGCAAGCTTGAAGAATCTATCGGATGATTCTCGTGTGGCTGTGAATCGTAACAAACATATTTTACCAGATTGTCAATAAATAACATACCCTTTACAAGGAAATAAATAGCTGTTAGAATTGTGAAAGCACGAAGTGTGAAGCAATCCGCAGGCATCAGGGGTCAAAATACTTTTTGCCCCAACATCATATCATACAATCGAGGATCAAAATGGAGTATATTACGCATTATTATAAAAGAATGAAAGTCAGAAATCTGAAAATTACAATATTGGCAGTATTTGTCAGTATTTTTTTTCTTCCTTCCTATGTAGCTTTTGAAAGGACTGGCAATAATATGTTTACCGTCCTTTTGAATGGAACCGAGGTGGGAGTGGTCGCATCCCCTGAGGATGCGGCGCAGTACGTAAAGGAGGCGAGAAGACAGATCGCTTCCGGAAGCGACGAGCTGGTTCTTGCGGAAAGTGATGTGGAGACCGTGGGCAGCGAGGTTCTCTGGGGAAAGGTGGACGAGCGGGAACAGGTTATCTCCAATATGGCGCAGGTTCTTGCCGGCAGTATCCGAAAGACGCTGAACCGTTCCTATGTGGTAAAGATCAACGATCTGATGATCAATCTTTCCAGCAAAAACGAGGTGCTCAGCGTGCTGCAGGCGGCTATCGACAAATACGATTCGGAAAAGAAGTATACGGTGGATCTTTTGATTGATCCCACAAGGGAGCTGTCCGTCCTGACTACAAACGTGATTTCCCGCGAACAGGTCAGGGAACAGGTGGAGGAGACGGTGAGTCTGAATGCGGGAATTGACGCAGAGATAGCGGAGATCTTTGAGACGGTGGAACCGGATCTGGAAAAGGATTTTGAGGATTATGATCTGGGCCTTGTATCCATGGACTTTGGAGATACCATTGAGGTGGTGGAGGCGTATCTCTCGGATGAAGAACTGACCGACCTTCCGGATGCCATTGCGCAGGTCACCAAGGACCAGGAAAAGAACGGGGTATACGAGGTAAAGGCCGGGGACACGCTGTCGGGAATTTCGTTTGAGACGAACATACCGCTTGACCGTCTGATCGAAATGAATGATACGCTGGATGATGAAAATTCTCTGATCAGAGCGGGGGACGAGCTGATCATTACGGTTCCTGAACCTGAGCTGACCGTTGAACGGCAGGAAGAAATGTATTATGAGGAGGATTACGAGGAGGAAGTCATCTATATAGACAATGATGACTGGTATACCACAGAGAGGAGAACGCTTCAGGAGCCTTCCGCAGGCCACAGAAAAGTGGTAGCCATGGTTTCCTTTGAAAATGATAAGCAGGTTAAAAAGGAAATCATCAAGGAAGAAATAACCTATCAGGCAGTTGCGAAGATTGTGGAGAGGGGAACAAAGATACCGCCCACGTATATCAAGCCCATTTCCGGCGGCCGCCTTTCGTCCAATTTCGGGAGGAGAAAGGCACCAAAGCGGGGAGCCAGCACCTACCATAAGGGGATTGACTGGGCCACTCCCACTGGAACGGCAGTGGTCGCCTCATCAGGAGGAACCGTCGCAAAGGCGGGCTGGGGAAGCGGCTATGGATATGTGGTCTATATCAATCATCCGGACGGCAGGCAGACCCGGTACGGGCATCTGAGCAAGGTGCTGGTATCTGCCGGGCAGACCGTATCCCAGGGACAGAGAATAGCGCTCAGCGGCAATACGGGCGTCAGCACAGGGCCTCACGTGCACTTCGAAATACTGATTAATGGAAGCCAGGTTAATCCTCTGAAATACCTGAACTGATGTTTGAGATTTACAAATGACCAGATTATGGTATAATGTAACGTATTGAGACGAGATCAAGCGCCACGAAGTGGCATTTGATCACGGAACAATACGTTAACGAGGAACCGGAGGTTACGAGGGTGAGACGAGATCAAGCGCCGCGAAGCGGCATTTGATCACGGAACAATACGTTAACGAGGAACCGGAGGTTACGAGGGTGAGACGAGATCAAGCGCCGCAAAGTGGCATTTGATCACGGGCTGGCAGGTTATTTTAAGATAATTATTATTTTCGATAGATTATAGAGGTATACAATGGAACAGTATGCAATTAAAGGTGGGAATCCTTTAGTTGGAGAGGTGGAAATCGGCGGTGCAAAGAATGCTGCACTGGCGATTTTGGCGGCCGCTGCAATGACGGATGAAACTGTAGTAATAGAGAATGTACCGGATCTGCGAGATACCATGGTTATGCTGCAGGCCATGGAAAGTATAGGGGTTCAGGTAGAGCGTGAGAACAGACATACCGTAAGGATTAATGCCAAAAACATCAGAAATCTGGTGATAGAGGATGATGGAATCAAAAAGATCAGAGCTTCCTACTATTTTCTGGGAGCCCTGCTTGGAAGATACAAAAAGGCTGAAGTTGCGCTGCCGGGAGGCTGCAATATAGGGCTGCGGCCAATCGACCAGCATATTAAGGGCTTCCGGGCGCTGGGAGCGGAGGTCAGGATAGAACATGGCCTGATTATCACGGAGGCGGAGCGCCTCAGGGGCAGCCATATTTATTTTGATGGAGTGACGGTTGGAGCGACCATCAATGTTATGCTGGCCGCCGCACTGGCGGAAGGCCAGACAATTATTGAAAATGCGGCGAAGGAGCCTCATGTTGTGGATGTGGCAAACTTTTTAAACAGCATGGGAGCGTCCATTAAAGGGGCGGGAACGGATGTTGTACGGATCCGGGGAGTGCAAAAGCTCCACGGAACGGAGTATACGGTAATCCCCGATCAGATCGAGGCGGGTACTTTTATGTTTGCAGCAGCGGTCACAAAAGGGGATGTGACAGTAAAAAATGTGATTCCCAAGCATCTGGAGTCCATCAGTGCCAAGCTGATGGAGATCGGCTGTGAGGTGGAGGAGTCGGATGACGCAGTGCGCGTGGTGGCGGCAAAACCCCTTACCCACACGCAGGTAAAGACACTGCCTTATCCCGGATTTCCCACAGATATGCAGCCTCAGATCACAGTGGCGCTGGGTTTATCCAGAGGAATCAGCATTGTGACAGAGAGCATTTTTGAGAATCGTTTCAAATATGTGGATGAGCTTACCCGCATGGGGGCAAGCATAAAAGTGGAGAGCAATACGGCGATTATTGACGGAGTGGCGAAATATACGGGAGCCAGCCTGACCGCTCCTGATCTTCGCGCAGGAGCCGCACTGGTAACGGCAGCGCTTGCGGCGGAAGGCGTGTCCACCATAGATGATGTAAATTTTATTGAACGCGGATATGAAGACTTTCCGCAGAAGCTTCAGAGTCTTGGAGCGCAGATTGAAAAGGTGAATACGGAAAGAGAGCTGAAAAAATTCCGTCTAAAGACAGGATAAGTTATTGACAAGTACGCCGTTTTGGTGTAGCCTAGATACAGATATGAAAATTCAATATTGTAAGAATCTCTTATTCAGAGTGGTGGAGATACATAGGATCTGTGAAGCCACGGCAACCCCAAGTGAGGAAGGTGCCTACCTGAGCGAGTAACGGCCATATGGCGAATCGAACAATAAGAGGATTTGATTATCGAAGATCGGTCCGCTTTTGTGAGCGGACTTTTTCTATGCACAGACCGTGCGGAAATATGCCGCTAAGCGGCGCACGGAACGTGCGCAGAGCAAGAGTCAACACCCCCGCGGCAAACTGGCGGGGCATCAGACTTGCAACGCAGCAGGAAAAAACAGAAGGAGAAGGAAAAATGGAAAAAAGATTATTTACCTCGGAATCAGTGACGGAAGGCCATCCTGACAAGGTCTGCGATGCCATTTCAGACGCCATATTGGACGCATGCATGGAGAAGGATCCCATGAGCCGCGTGGCCTGTGAGACGGCGACCTGCACGGGCTTTGTGCTGGTGACGGGAGAGATCACCACAACGGCTTATGTGGACATTCAGAAGATCGTGCGCGACACGGTGAAGGAGATCGGCTATACCAAGTCCGAATATGGTTTTGACGGAAACACCTGTGCCGTGCTGGTAGCCATTGACGAGCAGTCTGCGGATATCGCAATGGGTGTTGACAAGGCGCTGGAGGCAAAGCAGGAGGAAGCGTCGGAGAGCAAGATGTCCGATGCACAGATCGAGGCGATTGGCGCCGGAGACCAGGGAATGATGTTCGGTTATGCGACCAACGAGACGGAGGAATATATGCCTTATTCGATTTCCCTGGCCCATAAGCTTGCAAGACAGCTCACAAAAGTCCGCAAGGATGGAACGCTGAAATACTTAAGGCCTGACGGAAAGAGCCAGGTTTCCGTGGAGTATGATGAGAACGGAAAGCCGCTGCGTCTCGAGGCGGTGGTTTTATCCACACAGCATGATGATGACGTTACCCAGGAGCAGATTCATGAGGATATCAAAAAGTATGTGTTTGATCCCATCCTTCCGACGGAGCTTCTGGATGAGAACACAAAATACTTTATCAATCCTACCGGTCGCTTTGTGATCGGAGGACCTCACGGGGATGCGGGACTTACTGGCCGCAAGATCATTGTTGACACCTACGGCGGATATGCGCGCCACGGCGGCGGAGCTTTCTCCGGGAAGGACTGCACCAAGGTTGACAGAAGCGCCGCTTACGCAGCCCGCTATGTGGCGAAGAATATCGTGGGGGCAGGACTTGCCGACAAGTGCGAGATCCAGCTGTCCTATGCCATCGGTGTTGCGCAGCCTACTTCCATCATGGTTGATACCTTTGGAACAGGAAAGGTGTCCGATGAGAAGCTGGTGGATATCATCAGGGAAAACTTTGATCTGCGCCCTGCCGGAATCATCAAGATGCTGGATCTGCGCCGTCCGATCTACAGGCAGACAGCCGCTTACGGCCATTTCGGACGCAACGATCTGGATCTGCCCTGGGAGAAGCTGGACAAGGCGGAGACATTAAAGAAATACTTGTGATGTTGAGGTCAAAAGGTAGTTTGCCCCTGGCATCATACTTATAAATACAGGACAGAAACCTTGCGGGGCCGCCTTCGGGCGGTCCCTTTTTCCGTGGAAAAGCAGACTTGACAAATACTGTCTACGCATGTAAACTTATAGTGTCTACAAAAGTAGACTTCTGAGCCGGGTGACGGCAGAAAGGGCATGATTAATATGGAGAAGAAGATAACGGTTTCTGATGCCGAACTGGAAATTCTGGAAACGCTCTGGTTGGCAGAGCGGGCTTTGAATGCGGGGGAAATTCGAGGCCTTCTGGATCCGGAAAAAGGATGGGAGAGAACCACGGTTCTCACGCTGATCCGAAGGCTTGTAAAAAAGAAAGTGATCCGTCAGGAAAAGCGGGAGGTATACTATTATTTTCCCTGTATGAAGAGGGAAGACTATGTGAGGGCGCAGACAGAGAGTTTTGTGGATAAGTTTTTTGCGGGAAGCTCCCGGAACCTGGCGGCGGCCCTTGTCAGCAGCGAGGCGCTGACAAGAGAGGATATCGAGGAGCTGCGCACCTATTTTAACGGGAAGGAGGAGGCATAATGAGACAGATATTTCTTGGCATGCTGTCGCTGTCCTTTTCGGGGGCTCTGACAGGGCTGGTATTGCTGCTGCTTCATCCTTTTACCAAAAGAATTTTTTCAAAGAAATGGAATTACTATATCTGGCTGCTGGTAGCGGCAAGGATTTTGATTCCGGTTTATGTTGCGTCTCCCTTTCCTGTGACGGGGGGAATGCAAAAGACCGTGCCGCAGCCTGAGCAGACACGAGAGGCTTCGATGCAGGCGGGGAAGTCACAGGAGCATTTAATGGAAATCCATGAGCGGACGGACGAAGGGAAATCTGCGCCGCAGGATGCCGCAAGGCAGGCAGAGAATCCGGAAACGCCGCAGGACGCGGGGCGTCCCCTGAAAGCGGCAGCGTGGATCTGGCTTATGGGAGCAGCGGCGGCGCTTGCCGCCAGGCTGGCCGGTTACCGGCGTTTTGTAAGAAACGTCAGAAAGAATGCCCAGCCCATGGCTGACGGGGAAATCTTAAGGCTTGCGCGGGACATGGAGGAAAGGCTTGGCATAAAGAGAATGCCGCAGATCTGCGAGAGCCCCGAAGTTTCCGGACCTGTCACGCTTGGGCTTCACAGACCGGTGATTTTTTTCCCCGCAGGCACGGGCTCTGCTTCTGATCATAATCCATACCGGGGTCCGCAGCTGTCCCTGGTCCTTCACCACGAACTGATCCATGTAAAGCGAAAGGATCTGTGGTATAAATGGCTGTATCAGATGATCCTGTGCATTCACTGGTTCAATCCGGTTCTCTATTTGGTAAGGCGGTATCTCGATATCGACTGCGAGCTTTCCTGTGACGAGGCCGTTGTGGGCGCTCTGACACAGGAGGGCAGGAGCGCTTATGGAAATATGCTGATTGCTGCGGCGGAAAGGGCTGCAGGGCCGGGCGGGAGTATGCCGGCAACCACCCTGCTTGAGAGAAAGAAGGATTTGAAGGAACGGCTTGGAGGGATCCTTCATTATAAAAAGCAGAGCGCAGTGAGGCTGATTGCCTCGTTCTGCATATTTGTGGGACTTTTTTCCCTCACTGCCTGCGCAGGCATTCGTCCGCAGTCGGCGGGTATGGTGACGATTTCCCTTTCTCCGTCTGCCGCGAAAGAGGACGGGGAGAGTATGGATTCACAGGATCAGGAGGAGGAATCCGTTCTGGAAAGCTTTGGGAAAGCTCTGCTGGGGCTGTTTATCGACGAGGACAGATTTATGTCTCAGACCTTTGCGGTGAATAAGAAGGGGGAGCCCTGGAGGGCCTATGACGAGGAGGAACTGATTGCGGGGGAAGATGTCCAGGACAAGTGGTCAGCCTATATTTACAGCCGGAATAAGGGGAAGATAACGAGCCACGGCTTTGTCTTTGACGGAACGGACACCATACTGATTGCCCGTGCGAAGCGGGATACGGAAATTACGCTGGATTCCTCCTGGGATATGCGGGAGGGAAGGTTTAAGCTGGTTCATGTCACACCCCAGGGAGAGGTGCTTGTCATTGACGATACCGGAGAGCAGAACCGCGGGAAGGTGTCCCTTGCCGAGGGCAGGAATGTGATTAAGATGGTGGGCCAGGGGGCTAAAGTACAGGATCTTTCCATAGCCGTTTCCGGAATACATGGCAGCGACTTTGACGGGGTGTATTATTCCGAGGCCGAAGAATATCTGCAGAATCTTCTGAACGGAATTCGCAAGGAAGAGGGAGAGATCGAAAAGGAAAAGGTTATGGATACCCTCTATATGGCGGATGATAAGGAGGTAAGCGAGATTTTTGCGGCGATGCTCAGGCAGGGAGTGACCTTCAGCCCGGATGAGCTGCAGGAATTGCTCGTCTATTCGGATGCGGCCCTTTCTACCGGGTATCTGGCGGATGCGGTGGAAAACGGCGATATCGGACCCCTTGACGAAGAACAGCTTACGGCGGCTATCCCCTACATGAAGGGGGAGGGAAGGATACGGCTGCTCGGCGCCATGTCCCGGGAAGTTACCTTTGGCTGCCTGGAGAAGTGGGCCCCCTACCTTGAGGATGAAGAATGGGAGATGCTTCTGCTGGGATATATGGATAAAAATGAGCTGACCTACTCTCAGCTTTTGAGTCTCTATCCTTATCTGAATGAGAAAATCATCGGGAAACTTGATGAGAGATAGGTGAGGTTAAGATTAAAAAAGAAATGCCCTGACACTGGTCAAGGCATTTCTTTTTTGGTAGAATAAAAGACACATGCTGGGATATAACAGCATCTGTCTGTGGAACCAAAACACGGTTAATTAGAAAGGTACGGTCTTAAAATGGCATTTGCACATCTCCACGTCCACACAGAGTATAGTCTGCTGGACGGTTCCAACAAAATAAAAGAATATGTAAAGCGGGTGAAGGAGCTTGGCATGGACAGCGCCGCCATCACGGATCACGGCGTTATGTATGGTGTCATAGACTTTTACAAGGCCTGCAAGGAGGAGGGAATAAACCCTGTCCTTGGCTGTGAGATCTATGTCGCGCCAAACTCCCGGTTTGACAAGGAGCTGACAGGAGGAGAGGACCGCTACTACCATCTTGTGCTGCTTGCGGAAAATAACACAGGCTACGACAATCTGATGAAGATCGTGAGCCGGGGTTTTACGGAGGGGTATTACTACAAGCCCCGCGTGGACATGGAGCTGCTGCGGGAGCACCACGAGGGAATCATTGCGTTGTCCGCCTGTCTGGCGGGGGAGGTGTCAAGATATATTCAGAAGGGGCTTGTGGACGAGGCAAAAAAGGCGGCGCTGCGGTACCAGGAATGCTTCGGAAAAGGGAATTATTTTCTGGAGCTGCAGGACCACGGCCTTCCGGAACAGAGGATGGTGAACACCACGCTCCTTCAGATGAGCCGGGAGCTGGACATTCCCCTTGTGGCCACCAACGACGTACACTACACCTATGCGGACGACGTGAAACCCCATGACATCCTTCTGTGCCTGCAGACCGGAAAGAAACTGGCCGACGAGGACAGAATGCGCTATGAGGGCGGCCAGTACTTTGTAAAGAGTGAGGAAGAGATGAAGGGGCTGTTTCCCTATGCCTGGGAGGCGGTGGAGAATACCAAGCGCATTGCGGACCGCTGCCGGGTGGAGATCGAGTTCGGGGTTACGAAGCTGCCGAAGTTCGAGGTGCCGCAGGGATTTGATTCCTGGACATATCTCAATAAGCTCTGCCATGACGGCCTTCGGGAGCGCTATGGGGAGAATGAGGATGCGCCTGCGGGAGATACGGGGCAGACCTTTAAGGAACGTCTTTCCTATGAACTCGGCGTTATTCGGGACATGGGCTATGTGGACTATTTTCTGATTGTGTGGGATTTTATCAATTATGCCAAAAAGAACGGGATCATGGTGGGGCCTGGAAGAGGTTCTGCGGCGGGGAGTATCGTCGCCTATGCGCTCAATATCACCAACATTGATCCCATCAAATACAATCTGCTCTTTGAGCGTTTCCTCAATCCGGAGCGGGTGTCCATGCCGGATATTGATATTGACTTCTGCTTCGAGAGAAGGCAGGAGGTCATTGATTACGTGAGCCGCAAGTACGGGCCGGAGAAGGTGGTTCAGATCGTCACCTTCGGTACTCTTGCGGCAAAGGGAGTGATCCGGGACGTGGGGCGGGTGATGGATCTTCCCTACGCCTATGTGGACTCTCTTGCCAAGATGATACCGAACGAGCTTAACATCACCATTGAGCGGGCTCTCAAGGTGAATCCGGAGCTGCGCAGAATGTATGAGACGGATTCCCAGGTGAAGGAGCTGATCGACATGAGCAAGCGTCTGGAAGGCCTCCCCAGGCACACCTCCATGCATGCGGCGGGGGTGGTCATCTGCTCCCGGCCTGCGGAGGAGCTGGTTCCGCTGTCAAGGGGAGCGGACGGTTCCATCACCACCCAGTTTACCATGACCACCATCGAGGAGCTGGGACTGCTCAAAATGGACTTTTTGGGGCTTCGGACGCTTACTGTCATCCGGGATGCGGTGAATCTGATCGGGAAGAGCAGGGGCATCCATATCGATATTGACCATTTAGATTACGACGACAAGAAGGTGTTTGCCTCCCTGGCGACCGGGAAGACGGACGGCGTGTTCCAGCTGGAAAGCGGCGGAATGAAAAATTTCATGAAGGAATTAAAGCCGGAAAATCTGGAGGATATCATTGCCGGAGTTTCTCTTTATCGTCCGGGTCCTATGGACTTTATTCCCAAATACATCAGGGGAAAGAGCAGCACAGGCCCCATTGTCTATTCCTGCACCCAGCTTGAGCCCATTCTGGCCCCCACCTACGGCTGTATCGTGTATCAGGAGCAGGTGATGCAGATTGTCCGGGATCTGGGAGGATATACCCTGGGACGCAGCGATCTGGTGCGCCGGGCCATGAGCAAAAAGAAGCAGTCGGTGATGGAAAAAGAGCGGGCAAACTTCATCTACGGAAACCCGGAAGAGGGCGTCCCGGGCTGTGTGGCGAAGGGGATTCCGGAGCAGGTGGCTTCCCAGATCTATGACGATATGATGGATTTTGCCAAGTATGCCTTTAACAAGTCCCATGCGGCCTGCTATGCGGTGGTGGCCTACCAGACCGCTTATCTGAAATATTATTATCCGGTGGAGTTTATGGCGGCCCTTATGACCTCCGTGATCGATTTTCCCAGCAAGGTGGCGGAGTATATCGTGACCTGCCGCAGCATGGGGATCAGCATCCTCCCGCCGGATATCAATCAGGGGGAGAGCGGTTTTTCCGTGAATGACCGATCCATCCGTTACGGACTTACCGCCATTAAGAGCATCGGAAAGCCGGTCATCGACGCCGTGGTGAGCGAGCGCAACGCAAGAGGGGAGTTTACCAATCTCAAGGATTTCATCACGAGGATGGCGGACAAGGAGGTAAACAAGAAGGCTATCGAAAACTTTATCAAGGCCGGAGCCTTTGACAGCCTTCCGGGGACGCGAAAGCAGTTCATGAGCGCCTATGTGCAGATTATGGATCAGATCGCCCACGATAAGAAGAACAACATGGCCGGGCAGCTCAGCCTTTTTGACATTGTATCCGAGGATCAGAAACAGGAATACGAGGTAAAACTTCCGGACGTGGGAGAGTATTCCAAGGACATGATCCTTACCTTTGAGAAGGAGGTGCTGGGAATCTATATCAGCGGCCATCCCCTTCAGGAGCAGGAGGATCTGTGGAGAAAGGGGATCACGAACACCACGGCGGATTTTATGCTGGATGCGGAGGCCGGCGAGGCGGCGGTCCGGGATAACGCCACTGCGGTGATCGGCGGAATCATTGCGGACAAAAAGATTAAGTATACGAAGAATGACAAGGTGATGGCCTTCCTTCAGATCGAGGATCTGGTGGGGAGCGTGGAGGTGATCGTTTTTCCCAGGGACTACGAGAGAAACAGCGAGAAGCTTCTTGAGGATAACAAGGTTTTTGTGAAGGGAAGAGTGTCTCTGGAGGAGGAGCGGGACGGCAAGCTGATCTGTGAGAGAATCACCGCATTCGACGAGGTTCCGAGAAAGCTGTGGATAAAATTTCCTACCATGAAGGCTTACGAGGAGCAGATCGGCGAGCTGATGCAGACAATCGCATCCTCGGACGGGAACGACAGCGTCATTCTCTATGTGGAGGAGGGAAAGGCCATGAAAAAGCTTCCGCCCAACCGGAACGTAAATGCCGACGAGGCCCTGAGCGGCAGGCTGTGTGAAAAATTTGGGAAAGAGAATATAAAAATTGTCTGGGACGTGAAAAAAGATTGAAATAGGGCGTAAAAAAGGGTAAAATAAAAAGGGTTCCGGAAAGGATCCTATTTCTTTAGAAAGGACTTGGGAAAGTATGGCGAAGGAAATCAAAACAATCGGAGTGCTTACCAGCGGAGGGGATGCGCCGGGAATGAACGCCGCAATCCGCGCGGTCGTGAGGAAGGCGATCGTCAACGGAGTGAAGGTAAAGGGGATCAAGAAGGGGTATCAGGGTCTTTTAAATGAAGAAATTATAGATATGGAGAAGAAGGATGTGTCCGACACCATCCAGAGGGGAGGCACGATTCTGGGAACGGCCCGCTGCACGGAATTCAAGACCGAGGAGGGCCAGGCCAAGGGAGCCGAGATCTGCAGAAAGCACGGGATTGACGGAATGGTGGTGATCGGCGGAGACGGTTCCTACCGGGGAGCCCAGGCGCTTGCAAGGCACGGGATCAACACCATCGGAATTCCGGGAACCATTGATCTTGACATTGCGTGTACCGAGTATACCATTGGCTTTGACACGGCAATCAACACGGCCATGCAGGCTATTGACAAGGTAAGAGATACCTCATCCTCCCATGAGCGGTGCAGTATCATAGAGGTAATGGGAAGAAATGCCGGCTACATAGCGCTCTGGTGCGGTGTTGCTAACGGTGCGGAGGATATCCTGCTTCCCGAAAAATACGATTTTCACGAGCAGAACATTATCAATAATATCATCAACAACCGGAAGAGGGGAAAGACCCATCACATTATCATCAATGCGGAGGGAATCGGACATTCCACCTCCATGGCGAGAAGAATCGAGGCGGCTACCGGAATCGAGACCAGGGCGACGATTCTGGGTTACATGCAGCGGGGAGGAAGCCCTACCTGCAAGGACCGCTTTTATGCTTCCATTATGGGAGCCTATGCGACGGATATTCTCTGCGAGGGCAAGACGAACCGGGTGGTGGGATACCAGCACGGCGAGTTTCTGGATTTCGATATCGAGGAGGCGCTGGCAATGCAGAAGCAGATTCCGGAGTACCAGTATCAGGTCAGCAAAGTGTTATCCATGTAAGAGTTTCGGGCGGAGCGGGGGCTTCGCCCTTTTTCATAAAGGCACAGAGGGGCAAAACGTGATTGCGATGGGAGGATGTATATGATTTCCAGTGTGGGAAACCCAAAGGTGAAACGAATCGTGTCCCTGCAAAGCAGAGGCCGGGAGCGGGAAAAGGAAAAGGTCTTTGTGACGGAGGGGAAGAAGATGTTTATGGAAGCCCCCGTATCCTGGATCCGGGAGATCTATCTGGCGCAGGATAAGAGGGAGCGGATGGAGGATGGGGACTTTCTGGAAAGACTCCGGGTGTGCAAAGAAGGAGGAGCCGTGCTGGAGACGGTTTCCGGTGAGGTGTTTGCAAAGATGTCGGATACCATGGCTCCCCAGGGAATTCTCTGTGTTCTTGGCCGCCCCCGCTTTGACAGGGAGCGTATACTGGAGAAAGCTCTCCGGCAAAAGGAAGAGAAAGGCCGCCCGCCCCTGTTCCTTCTCCTGGAAGACATACAGGATCCGGGAAATCTGGGAACCATGATACGGACGGCGGAGGGGGCCGGTGCGGATGCTCTTTTTATGACAGGGGGGACCGTGGATATTTACAATCCCAAAACCATACGCGCCACAATGGGGTCTCTGTACCGGGTGCCGTTTTTTTATGTGGACGGTCTTAAGGAAACCATAGAGCTTCTGCGCCAAAGGGGAATTACCGTTTATGCGGCGCATCTGAAAGGAGAAAAGTTTTATCAGGAGATGGATTATGCCGGCGGCAGCGCCTTCCTGATCGGCAATGAAGCCAGGGGGCTTCGGCAGGAGACCGCAGAGTGTGCGGACTGTTTTCTGCGGATTCCCATGGAGGGAGAGCTGGAGTCCTTAAATGCGGCGGTTGCGGCGGCGCTTTTGATGTACCAGAGCCGGTTTGAAAAAAAATAGAGAGAAAAAGCAGGAAGAGAAAGGGAAGGCGAGAGAGATGAAAATCGGATTTATCGGAATGGGAAATATGGCAAAGGCCATGATCGGCGGTATTCTGGCAAAGGGTAAGGCTGCAAAGGAGGATATCATCGGTTCGGCAAAGACAGAGGCCACCAGAAAGGAGATGGCCGGCAGGTACGGGATCCGGACGGAGGCGGACAACCGAGAGGTTGCGAAAGTGTCGGATCTTCTTGTGCTTGCGGTGAAGCCGCAGTTTTTTGAGGAGGTGATTTCCCAGATCCGGAAGGATGTGAGGGATGAGACGATTGTCGTCAGCATAGCGGCGGGCAGGACTATCGAAGGAATTGAGGGCATGTTTGGCAGAAAGCTTAAGCTGGTGCGCTGTATGCCCAACACGCCGGCGCTTGTGGGGGAGGGCTGCAGCGGCGTATGCCGCAGCGGGCTGGTGACGGAGGAAGAGATGGCGCGGTGTATGGAGCTGGTGGAGAGCTTCGGACTGGCAAGGGAGGTTCCGGAGAGATTGATCAATGCGGTATCGGGTGTCAGCGGATGCTCGCCGGCCTATGTTTTTCTGTTCATAGAAGCTCTGGCGGACGGGGCGGTTGCGGCGGGAATGCCCAGAGCACAGGCATATACCTTTGCGGCCCAGGCGGTTATGGGAAGCGCAAAGCTGATGCTGGAGACGGGAAAGCATCCGGGAGAGCTGAAGGATATGGTGTGCTCGCCGGCGGGAACCACCATAGAGGGAGTGAGGGTTCTGGAGGAGAGAGGCTTCCGGGGAGCGGTTATGGATGCGGTGAAGGCTTCTGTGGAAAAGGCTGAAAACATGTAAAGAATTTGTAATAATATTACGAAAAAATGAGAAGTTCAGCGATAAAAAACAAGGCGTAAAATCCGGAAACTTGACAAATATAGTATGATTTGCTATCATGATTCTTAAACATATGTAATAAATTTGTAACATTTAAGAATGACAGGAGGTAGCAAAATGAACCGGAGAAACAGGCAGGCCTGTCTGACAGTATGTTTTGTACTGGCAGCGCTTTTGTGGGCCGCTGGAAATGGAACTGTTTTTGCCGCTGAAAGAGAAGAATATGATTTTCCGTCATCGGGGATTGCGGAGGTTCTGGACCCAAGCGCACTCAGGACTGATACGTCGCTGGAGGAAGAAGAGGCCCTGAATATCAATGAGAAATTTGAGAGTGAAAAGGAGCGGATGGAGCAGGAGCTGACCATGGCCAACGTTCAGAACGCTCTGAATATCCGGGCAAGGGCCAGTGAGGATTCCGACAAGGTAGGGTATCTGTACAAGGATTGCGGCGGCACCATTCTTGAGAGAAAGGACGGCTGGACCAAGGTGAAATCCGGTAATGTGGTCGGATGGGCAAAGGATGAATATCTTCTGTTTGGCGAGGAGGCCAAGGCCATGGCGGAGGACGTCGGCAACTGGATCGTCACGCTGGATGCGGAGGCGGTGCGGGTGCGCACGGAACCCAACATGGATGCGGACACTTACGGGCTTTTGGCCTATGACGATTCGGTGGAGTTTATCGAGGTGGTGGACAATAACTGGATCAGCGTGGAGTTCGGTGAGGATATCGGATATGTAAATACGGAATTTATCAGTATTGCCTTTCACATTGACGAGGGGGAAACCGCCGAGGTGGTAAGAGCCAGAGAGATCGAGGAAGCGGAGAGAAAGCGGAAGGCAAACCGCGGCGCAGTCGCTGCGGATGCGGATGAGCTGCGGCTGCTCGGCGCTTTGATCTACTGCGAGGCGGGCAACCAGTCCTACGAGGGCATGGTGGCTGTGGGAGCCGTTGTTATGAACAGGGTAAGGAGCGGGGCTTATCCCAACTCCATTCATGGCGTTATCTATGCCTCCGGACAGTTTACCCCTGCCATGACGGGCAAGGTGGCAAGAGTCTATGACGGAAACGTGCCAGAAGCCTGTATGCAGGCGGCCCAGGCAGCCATAAACGGGGAAACCACAATAGGCGGGGCCACTCATTTCAGGCGGGCCGGGACAAGGGAAGGTTATGTCCTCGGTGATCATGTTTTCTGGTAATTTGGCGTAAAATCTGATATACTGGAAAGGGAAGGAGAAAATACGACTATGAACATGACGACGATTTGGCTGATTGTATTTGTTGCCTGTGTTGCCATCGAGATTGTCACCATGGGACTGACCACAATCTGGTTTGCGGGCGGTTCTCTCATGGCGGCGGTGGTTTCCGCAATCGGAGCTCCGCTGTGGCTGCAGCTCATCCTGTTTTTCGGTGTATCGCTGCTGCTGCTTTATTTGACGAGGCCCATTGCCGTGAAATACTTTAATAAGGACCGGGTCAAGACAAATGCGGAGAGTCTGGTGGGCCAGCAGGCCATTGTGATCAGCGAAATAGACAATCTGCAGGGAATCGGGCAGGTGACGGTGAACGGGCAGGAATGGACCGCGCGTAATGCAAGGGGGAACGAAAGGCTTTCCGTGGGCAGCGTGGTCTATATCCGCGCGATCAGCGGCGTTAAGCTGATGGTGGAAGAAAAGAAAATGGATGTTTAAAGGAGGAAATGAATTATGGGACTTTTAGTGCTTGTACTTTTGGTGATTCTTGTTGTGGTGCTTGCATCCAGCGTAAAGATTGTGCCCCAGGCTTACGCTTACGTGGTGGAGCGGCTGGGCGCCTACCAGGGAACGTGGTCGGTGGGACTGCATATCAAGATGCCCATCATTGACAAGGTTGCCAAAAAAATCAATTTGAAGGAGCAGGTGGTGGACTTTGCGCCCCAGCCTGTTATCACCAAGGATAATGTTACCATGCGGATTGACACGGTGGTGTTTTTCCAGATCACTGATCCCAAGCTGTTTGCCTACGGCGTGGAAAATCCCATCATGGCAATTGAGAACCTGACGGCCACCACGCTGCGTAATATCATCGGCGATCTGGAGCTGGATCAGACTCTTACCTCTAGGGAGACAATCAACACGAAGATGAGGGCGTCTCTCGACGAGGCAACGGATCCCTGGGGAATCAAGGTAAACCGCGTGGAGCTCAAGAACATTATTCCGCCGGCTGAGATTCAGAACGCCATGGAGAGGCAGATGAAGGCGGAGCGCGAGAGAAGAGAGGCGGTTACAAGGGCCGAGGGTGAGAAGAAGGCAAGCGTCACTGTGGCAGAGGGTAAAAAAGAGGCGGCCATTTTGGAGGCGGAGGCTGAGAAGCAGTCGGCGATTCTGCGGGCGGAAGCGCAGAAGGAAAAGATGATCCGCGAGGCCGAGGGTGAAGCTGCGGCGATTCTCAAGGTACAGCAGGCAACTGCGGACGGTATCCGCATGATCCGCGAGGCGGGAGCCGATGAGTCCGTGCTGCGCATCAAGAGTCTCGAAGCTTTTGAAAAGGCGGCGGACGGAAAAGCCACCAAAATCATTATTCCCTCTGAAATTCAGGGAATTGCCGGACTTGCGGCATCCTTAAAGGAGATTGTGACAAAATGAACTTAAAGGGAAGAAGCTTTTTGAAGCTGCTGGACTACACGCCGCAGGAGATTCTGTATCTGCTCGATCTTGCGGCGGATTTGAAGGATAAAAAGAAAAAAGGGATCCTGACACAGGATATGCACAGGGGAAAGAACGTCGCCCTGATCTTTGAAAAGACAAGTACGAGAACCCGCTGTTCCTTTGAGGTGGCGGCGCATGATCTGGGAATAGGCACCACTTATCTCGATCCCGCAGGCTCCCAGATCGGCAAGAAGGAGAGCATTGCGGACACGGCCAGAGTGCTTGGCAGCATGTACGAGGGGATTGAGTACCGAGGATTCGAACAGGAAATTGTGGAGGAGCTCGCAAGATATGCCAAAGTTCCCGTATGGAACGGCCTTACCAATGAGTTCCATCCCACCCAGATGCTTGCCGACATGCTGACGATCCGGGAAAAGCTGGGAAGGCTTAAGGACGTAAGGCTGACCTATATGGGGGACGCCCGCTACAATATGGGAAATTCCCTGATGGTAACCTGTGCGAAGCTGGGGATGCATTTCACGGCATGCACCACGAAAAAATATTTTCCGGACGAGGCGCTGGTGAAGGAGTGCCGGAAGATTGCGGCTTCCACCGGAGCTTCCATCACCCTTGCGGAGGATGTGGAAGAGGGAACCAGGGGAGCGGATGTTATTTATACGGACGTGTGGGTTTCCATGGGAGAGCCGGAGAGCGTCTGGGAGGAACGGATCCGGGAGCTGTCCCCCTATCAGGTGAACCGCAAGGTTATGGAGAATGCGGGGGAACAGGCCATTTTTATGCATTGTCTTCCAGCGTTCCACAATCTTAAGACTAAGATCGGCAGGGAAATGGGAGAACGGTTTAAAATTGCGGAGATGGAGGTGACGGATGAGGTATTCGAATCCTCCCGATCCGTGGTCTTTGAGGAGGCTGAGAACCGAATGCACACCATCAAGGCGGTCATGGCGGCCACCTTATAAAACCGGGAGTTTTGATTATGGCGACATCAACAAAAACACAAGTGCTGCAGATCCTGCGCACGGCTGCGGATTATGTATCCGGGCAGCAGATCTGTGAACGGCTTGAGATTTCCAGAACCGCCGTGTGGAAGGTGATCAACCAGCTGAAGGAGGAGGGCTATGAGATTGAGGCCGTCCAGAACAGGGGATATCTTCTTGCGTCGGCTCCGGACGTGGTTTCTGCAAGCGAGCTGGAAAGCCGGATGCGGACAAGGGTTATGGGGAGACGTCTTCTCTATCTTGAGGAGGTGGATTCCACTAATCTGGAAGCGAAGCGGCAGGCGGAGCAGGGAGCGCCCGAGGGCCTTCTTGTGGTAGCCGGAAAGCAAGAGCAGGGCAGGGGAAGACGGGGAAGAGGCTGGGAATCTCCGGCCGGGACCAACATTTTCATGACGCTTCTGCTTCGGCCCTCCTTTGCGCCGGGACAGGCATCCATGCTCACGCTGGTGATGGCTCTTGCCGTGGCCAGGGCCATTGGGGATGTGTCAGGGCTGCCTGTGGGAATTAAGTGGCCCAATGATATTGTGGTGAATAAAAAGAAAGTGGTGGGGATCCTGACGGAGCTTGCCATGGAGACGGATTATATCCAGTATCTGGTGTGCGGCGTGGGAATCAATGTGAACCAGGAGTCCTTTCCGGAGGCGATTCAAAACACGGCCACCTCTCTGTTTCTGGAAGGAGGCAGAAAGCTGAACCGGGCGGATCTGATCGAGAGCGCCATGGAGTATTTTGAGACGTATTACGGGATCTTCTGCCGTTCAAAAGACCTGGAGGGACTGGCCGGCGAGTACAATGAACTTCTGGTAAACGTAAATGCCCGGGTACGGGTTCTGGATCCCAAAGGAGAATATGAAGGCGTTTCCCAGGGAATCAACAGACTGGGCGAGCTTCTTGTGGAGAGAGACGATGGAACCAGGGAGAACGTCTTTGCGGGCGAGGTTTCGGTGAGAGGAATTTACGGCTATGTGTGAAGAGGGCAGGACGGTGCTGTGCGGGGCAAACGCATATGAAAAGAAATATTATTTTAACCAGGCCTTTGACCGGATCCCGGATTCCATCAAGGATGAGCTGCATGTGATCTGCGTGCTGTTTACGGAGGAGGTCGGAGGGATTTTTACGGTTGAATTTGAAAAGGACGGAGGGATTTTTCTGCGCACCGAGTGTGCGCAGGACGATTTCCTGTATGATGAGATATCCAGCGGTCTTCTTGTGGGCGAAATCCGCAGAAAACGCCAGGATATGTTCGAGGCCCTAAGTCTGTATTACCGGATGTTTGTTCTTCATGAGGAGGCAGGCGGGCTGTTTGGAGAAGAGGATACCTGATGCGGCGCAGAAGACCGCGGATGGGAACGGCGGAGTGATTATGCGGCTTAAGATAGGAAATGTAACTCTCGATAACAATTTGATACTGGCACCCATGGCAGGCGTAACAGACCTGCCTTTTCGTTTGTTGTGCGCGCAACAGGGGGCCGGGCTGGTCTGCATGGAGATGGTAAGCGCCAAGGCAATCTATTACGGGAACAAAAATACGAAAGAGCTTCTGACAATCCACCCCAAGGAGGGGCCGGTATCCCTGCAGCTTTTCGGTTCGGACCCGGATATCATCAGTGAGATGGCAAAGCGGATCGAGGAAAGACCGTTTTCCATACTGGACATCAACATGGGCTGTCCGGTTCCCAAAGTGGTGAAAAACGGGGAGGGCTCGGCATTGATGAAGAATCCGAAGCTGGTGGAGGAGATCGTCACGAAAACGGTGAGAGCCATCCGTAAGCCGGTAACGGTGAAAATCCGCAAGGGCTTTGACGATTCGACGGTCAATGCGGTGGAGATCGCAAGGATTGCGCAGGAGAGCGGGGCCAGCGCTGTCGCGGTGCACGGGCGCACCCGGGAACAGTTCTATTCCGGAAGGGCGGACTATGAGATCATTGCCAGGGTGAAGCAGGCACTCTCCATTCCCGTGATCGGAAACGGTGATGTGACGGACGGCCCTTCGGCGCAGCGGCTCCTTGGGGAAACCGGATGCGACGGTGTGATGATCGGCCGCGGCGTACGGGGAAATCCCTGGATTTTTCGGGAAATCGTTCATTATCTGGAGACAGGGAAAACCATCGCGGCACCCTCCGGGGAAGAGGTCTGCCGGATGATTCTGCGCCATGCCGCAATGGAGCTTGAATATAAGGGAGAGTACACGGCGGTGAGGGAAATGCGAAAACATATCGCATGGTACACGGCAGGCTTTCCCCATTCGGCGTCTCTGCGCAGGAGCATCAATGCGATCGAAACATTTCCGGAGCTGGAAGCGGCCGTTAAGAGGATTTTTTTGAACAGTGCGTGGGAAAACGGATAGATTCCCGGCCCTGACGTCATAAGATGGCGGGAAAAAGCATATCCTTAGCTATGAACCAGCATGTAAAACGTATTTTTTATCTGAGTATGACAGAGCCCGCACAAAAGCGGGAACGGACAAAGCGGAAGGATCCGCTTCCCATCCTTCGGTGTGAGCGCAGATATCCCTTTCTGACGGAAAATGACACGGTCAGGAACAGCGGCAGTCCTTCGGGAGCGCTGCAGCTCTATTTCGGGCTTCTTCCCTTTGCGGTAAAGGAGGAGATGAACCGGAGCCGAAAAAGGAGGAGATGGATCCGCAAGCTCTCCGATTCTTTACAGTTTGTGCAGGAAAATCTGGGGATTGGGCAGGAGAGCGTGGTTTTTTCTTACCGGCTCTGTGAGATCTTTGAGAGACGGCAGCATCTTCCCGAAGAGTTATATGCGGTATGTCTTCGGACCTGCAGGGAGAGGGAGGCTTTCCGGTGTGTGAATCTTTCCCTTCCGGAGGAATGCGGCGGGGAAACGGTTGAGGAAGCGGTAAGGCTTCTGTCGCCTTATCTTTCCCGAATTAACTCTCTGGTGATGGTGGGAGAGGAATCGGAGAGCGCCTGGCAGATTGAGGATTATCTGTATGACGAATACGGAATTGTCACCTCCTATGCGCGGCGTCCGGAAAAAAATGCCATTTGGCTGGATCTGGGAAGTAAGCCGCTGCCGCTTCTTGCCTCCTTTGCCATGGGAAACGGAATCTGTCATATAAATGAGGCGGAAGTGCTGAATTTTCTTGACACTGCGGTAAAAAGTGGGTATAATACCAAAGTTAATTAGGACTTTTTTGTCACAAAGAATGAAGAGGATGGAAGGCGATCAGCAATGGAAGAGAAGAAAAACATACTTACCTATGAAGGTCTTCGCAAATACGAGGATGAGCTTCATGACCTTAAGGTAGTAAAGCGGCAGGAAGTTGCCCAGAAAATTAAGGAAGCAAGGGAGCAGGGCGACTTGTCTGAAAATGCAGAATATGATGCCGCCAAGGATGAGCAGAGAGACATTGAGGCCAGGATCGAGGAGCTGGAAAAAATCCTGAAAAATGCTGAGGTCGTTGTGGAGGACGAGGTGGATCTCGACAAGATCAGCATAGGATGCAAGGTTCGGATTCTGGATATGGAATATAACGAGGAACTGGAATATAAGATTGTGGGCTCCACGGAGGCGAACAGCCTGAAAGGTAAGATTTCAAACGAATCCCCCGTGGGCAAGGCGCTGATCGGAGGCAAGGTGGGGGACACGGTCGAGGTGGAGACCCAGGCGGGAATTTTGAATTACAAGGTGCTCGAGATTCAGCGTTCCAATTAAGGGCCTTTAGCAAAATCGCAGCCGCACAGGTGGAAAAATTTCAGCTGACGGAAATTTACATGGCATTTAGCCGAAGTGAGGAGAGTGTACAGTGGCGAAGGATCAGAATAATCAATTACAGCAGGAGCAGGATCTGAATCAGTTATTGAAGATACGAAGGGAAAAGCTTGCCGCTTTGCAACAGGCGGGCAGGGATCCTTTCCATATCACCAAATATGAGGTGACCCATCACAGCAAGGAGATTAAAGATCATTTTGATGAACTCGAAGGTGCGCAGGTCTCCATTGCGGGACGCCTTATGGCAAAGCGCGTCATGGGAAAGGCATCCTTTTGCAACGTACAGGATCTTCCCGGAAACATTCAGTGCTATGTGGCAAGAGACAGTGTGGGCGAGCAGCCCTATGCGGATTTCAAAAAGTTTGACGTGGGCGATATCGTAGGGGTAAAGGGAGAGGTGTTCCGCACCCAGAAGGGAGAGATGTCCATTCATGTCTGTGAGATCACGCTGCTTTCCAAGAGCCTTCAGATCCTTCCAGAAAAGTATCACGGCCTGGTAAACACGGATATCCGCTACCGGCAGAGATATACGGATCTCATCATGAATGAGGAGGTAAAGGAGACTTTTGTGAAAAGGTCAAAGATTATCTCCGCAATCCGCCGCTATCTGGATGGACAGGGCTTTATGGAGGTAGAGACCCCCATGCTGGTGTCCAATGCGGGAGGTGCGGCTGCAAGGCCCTTTGAGACTCACTTTAATGCGTTGGACGAGGATGTGAAGCTGCGTATCTCCCTGGAGCTGTATCTGAAGAGACTGATTGTGGGTGGTATGGAGCGCGTCTATGAGATTGGCCGGGTGTTCCGCAACGAGGGACTTGACACCAGACACAATCCGGAATTTACGTTGATGGAGCTGTATCAGGCTTACACGGATTACTACGGAATGATGGATCTGACCGAGAATATGTTCCGCTATGTGGCCGGAGAGGTATGCGGAACAACCACCGTCCCCTACGGAGAGGAAATGATTGATTTAGGCAGCCCTTTTGCCAGAATGACCATGACGGAGGCGGTGAAGAAGTATACGGGAATCGACTTTGACCAGGTGGCAGACACGGCGGCGGCCAGGAAGCTTGCGGATGAAAAGGGCATCCACTATGAGCAGCGGCATGCAAAGGGCGATATTCTGAATCTGTTTTTCGAGGAGTTTGTGGAGGAGAAGCTGATTCAGCCCACCTTCATTATGGATCATCCCATCGAGATCTCGCCCCTTACCAAGCGCAAACCGGACAAGCCCGATTACGTGGAGCGCTTCGAGCTCTATATCACGGGCCGCGAGATGTGCAACGCTTACTCGGAGCTGAACGATCCCATTGACCAGAGGGAGCGTTTCAAGGCCCAGGAGGCGGCGCTTGCGGCAGGCGACGAGGAGGCGAACACCACGGACGAGGATTTCCTGAATGCGCTGGAGATCGGGATGCCGCCTACGGGAGGGATCGGATACGGCATCGACAGACTGGTGATGCTGCTCACTAATTCGCCGGCGATCCGGGACGTGCTGCTGTTCCCGACGATGAAAACGCTCGACAAATAAAAACAGGCAGTAAAAGAATATATTGCAAATGGAACCTTTACATAAGTAAGAGGTTCCATTTTGCAATTCATGATTTAAACTTATGAAAACAGATGGGGCTGGGAGAAAACAGAATGGCTAAGACTACCACACAATCAATTGAGCCTGTCATTGCGGATTTGGCCAATGGGTGGATGAAAACCTATGGATTGGATTATAAGCTGGAACAGGAGACATTGAATACGGAGATCGATACTGCCCTGAACGAGTATTATTCAAAGAGCGGCGGTAATGGCGGAAACAGACCGGATGCCAAGTTGTTATTGCGGGATAAAAGCCTGAACTTCTATCCGGTTTTGATCGAGTATAAAGGATATGGCGACAGACTGGAAAAACTCGATGTCAACGGGCAGGTCGAAAATAAGAATGCCAAAAACGAGCCGAATTATAAGAATATCAATTCTTATGCGGTAAACGGAGCGGTTCATTATGCGAATGCATTGCTTCATTATACCAGCTATACGGATATTATCGCTATTGGCATGACAGGATATAAGGATGAGAACGGAAAAGTGGTTCCTTCCATAGGAGCTTATTACGTATCAAAAAGCAATCTTGGCATCGGTCAAAAAATAGACGAATATACGGATTTTTCATTCCTGAAAACGGAGAATTTTGACGAGTTTATTCAAAAGGTCAGGAGATTACAGCTCTCCCAGGAAGAGCTTGATCGGTTAAAGGAAAAGCGGGAACGGGAAATTGATGCAAGCCTGGTAAGATTAAATAATGACATTTATCAGAATGAGAAGGGGTTGGGAGAAAACGACAGGGTATACCTGGTTGCGGCTTCCATTATCGCCACCATCGGCGTTCCCGGGAAAGTGGCCCCGCTTGAGAAATCCGATTTGAAGTCGTCCACGGAGGAGGGAAATAAGGACGGCGATATAATGGTTCGCAAGATCAGAGCTTTCCTGAATGAAAAGAAACTGCCGAATGAAAAGAAAGAACTGATTATAAGGACCCTGCAGAATACGCTGACCACGGATAATATAAATAAGGTAGAGAACGGAGAAAGCCAGCTAAAGAGGGTATTCATAAAGATAGTGGATGATTTGGGAATCTATTATAAGATAGGTCTCACCACGGATTTTACAGGAAAGCTGTTTAACGAAATGTATAGCTGGCTGGGATTCACACAGGACAAATTGAATGACGTTGTGTTAACCCCTTCCTATGTGGGGAATTTTCTGGTCAAACTGGCCCGTGTAAATTATAAATCCTATGTCTGGGACTTTGCAACGGGTTCAGCGGGGCTGCTCGTGGCGGCAATGAATGAGATGCTGAATGACGCAAAGGACAGGATAAAATCACCGGATCAGCTTGCGCTTGTTTCGGCGGATATAAAGGCAAATCATCTTCTGGGCCTTGAAATCTTATCAAACGTATACATGCTTGCCATACTGAATATGATCCTGATGGGGGATGGAAGCTCCAACATTTTAAATAAAGATTCTTTGAAAGATTTCAATGGAAATTATGGATTTGAAAACAAGGACAAGAAATTTCCTGCGGATGCGTTTGTGCTGAACCCCCCTTACTCAGTAAAGGGGAACGGGATGATCTTTGTCGAGAGGGCGCTTTCCATGATGGAAAGAGGCTATGCGGCGATTATTATTCAGAATTCAACCGGTTCCGGAAAGGCGGCGTCTTATAACAGAAGTATTTTGAAACACAGCACGCTTCTGGCAAGCATAAAGATGCCCATCGATTTGTTTGTGGGCAAGTCGAATGTTCAGACTTATGTGTATGTCTTCCGCGTGGGTGAGGCGCATCAAAATGACGATATCGTCAAGTTTATAGATTTTTCGCATGATGGCTATACGCGTACCAACAGACGCAAATCCAGCTGCAATTTGCGCGACACCGACAGGGCGAAGGAACGCTATCAGGAAGTGGTTGATCTGGTAAGGTTTGGCAGATCGAAATTACATCTGTTAACGGAAAAGGAATATTATGAAGGCCATATTGACAGAAACAATGGTTCTGACTGGAACCAGACAGCTCCCGTCGATACAAAGCCGACTCTGGATGATTTCAAAAAAACGGTAAGCGACTACCTGGCATGGGAAGTGTCGAATCTGCTTAAAAAGGATCGAAAAGAGGAAAAATCTCCGGGAAAATAAATGCCCCACTCAAAGAGATGCTGGAAAATGTTGAGTGGGGCGAATACAGACTTGGCGATCTGTTTGAGATTGAGCGAACGCTGAGCTTTAATGCAGACCGCCTTGTGGATGGAAACGAATATGACTATGTTACCAGAACCTCGGCAAATCAGGGAATTTTCAGAACCACGGGATTCGTCAATAAAGAAAATATCAACAGTGAAAATACCTGGAGCCTGGGTTTGCTGCAGATGGACTTTTTTTATCGCAGACGGAAATGGTATGCCGGCCAGTTTGTGCGAAAGATTATTCCCAGGATTGACCTGCCGCCCAAAGCGGCTCCGTTTTTTTCTGTTATACTGAATCACCAGAAGAGCGTACTGTTGTCCGTGCTGGTTCGGCATGTGGACGACACGTTCCGGGAACTTAAGGTAAAGCTGCCGCAAAAGAACGGGAGAATCGATTTTACGTTTATGGAAGCGTTCATAGAACGGCTGGAGGAGGGACGCATTGCGGATCTTGGCGTTTATCTGAGAGCGTGCGGGCTGGCGGATTATGAGCTCACGGAAGTGGAGAAGGCGGCGATAAGCGGTTTGGAGGATCTTGAGTGGGGAGAATTCAATCTGGAAAAGTTATTTGGAAAATCCACCAGGGGAAGGAGGCTTAAAAGTGCGGACAGAATACCGGGAGATCTGCCCTTTGTGACGGCGGGCGAGGCGGAGGAAGGCGTATCGGATTTTATTGGCAATCGGGTTAAAGTTTTTTCGGAGAATACCACCACCATAGATATGTTCGGTTCCGCAAAATACAGAAATTATAAATATGGCGGGGATGATCATGTGGCGGTCGTCCATACGGAAAAGGTGCCGAAGAACGCCGCTGTCTTTATTACCAGCGCCATTCACAAAGCGTCTCATAACGGACAGTTCGACTATGGGAAAAATTTTTATGCGAAAGATGCGGACGAGCTGGATATCTCTCTGCCGGTAAGGGAGGGAAAGCCGGATTATGGCAGGATGTCCCTGATCCTGTCGGCCGTACATAAGATGGTGATAAGGGAGCTTGTGATATATGCTATAGATGGAAGACTTGTATAATAAGGTAAAAAATGCTATACTTGTCAATGGTAAAGTAACACAGAGACGGGAGTTAAGCAAGTGGACAATAAGACATTGACAGATGACAAGGAAAGTACATTGAAAGGACTGCGGATCCGGACTATGAGCCTGTGGATGGTTCTCGGCACGATTCTGGTGTCTATGCTGATCGGGGACGGAATCATAAACGTGATGAACCGCCATCGCAGGCTGGCGGATATAACCAGTGATTACATTCAGACTCAGAATCATGTGATGAATATGTCGCTCGGTTCCAATTATTTAACGGAGCAGGCGCGTCTGTATGCCATTACCAAGGAATCGGCTCATATGGAGGCATATTTTACGGAAGTGGATGAGACGAAGCGCAGAGAGAATGCGCTGCAGGCGATTGAAGAGCATTTGCAGGGCCGGGACGAAGCAGCTTTCCAGATGGCGGTGGATGCGCTTAAGCTGTCAAATGAGCTTATGGACCTGGAGATTCACGCTATGACGCTGGCCGCCCTGTCCGTCAAAGAAGATATCAGCCAGTACGACCGGAGAGTACAGGAATATCCTCTGACGCAGGAGGAGCTGGAATATACGCAGGAGCAAATGGCGGATGCGGCCCGCACCCTGGTATTCGGGCAGGAATACAGGGACAGGAAGCGGCAGATCGAGGAGAAGCTGGCAGGCGTTACCGAGGGCATTACGTCCATCTGCGATCAGGAGAAGGCGGAGAGCGAGAAAGCCATGAAAAATGCGCTGCTTCATCAGAGCTTCTATACGATTCTGGTGGTTGCGCTGGTAATCGCCTCCTATATCATGATTGCGGTTCTGATTTTAAGGCCGATTCGGCTTTATGTGAACGGTATTAAAAACAATCATTTTCTGGATATCACGGGGGCCTATGAGTTCAAATACTTTGCGGCCACCTACAATAATGTATACGAGATGTCCCTGGCACAGCAGAATGTGCTGCGGCAGAAGGCGGAGAGGGACGCACTGACAGGGCTGCTAAACCGCCAGGCATTTGAACAGCTGAAGGATCAGCTCAGCCAGGCGGCAAAACCGCTCGCCCTTCTTTTAATCGATGTTGATGTGTTTAAATCCATCAATGATACCTATGGCCATGAAGTCGGCGACCAGGCACTTATCAACACCGCCAATCTTCTGAGCCGAAGCTTCAGGACGGCGGACTATGTCATGCGGATAGGCGGGGATGAATTTGCCGTGATTATGGAGGAAATGCATGAGGACAGGAAAGGGATTATAAGGGATAAAATCAGCGCCATTAACCAGTCCCTGCAGAACCCGCAGACGGATCTGCCCAAATATTCCGTCAGCGTGGGCGTGGCCTTTTCGGAAGAGGGATATCATGACGAATTGTTCCGCCAGGCGGATCAGGCGTTATACCATACGAAAGAGAACGGAAGGTGCGGCTGTACCTTTTATGAAAAGGAGATAAATTCGTAAGACAGATCGAAAAGAGTGAAGGAAAGGGAAGTAAGGAATGAAGGGATTTAAGTATGAAGACACTGTAAACCGGTGGGGGGTTTTTGAGGCGGAGCTTATGGGACCGGACGAGGGAAATCCTTTTACGGAGCAGAGTGTGCACGGGGTTTTCAACAGCAGCGAGGAGACGGTTGAGTGTGAAGGCTTCTATGACGGGGATGGAATCTACCGCATTCGTTTTATGCCCTCCTTTGAGGGAATGTATTTCTTTGAAATTACGTCAACCTTTACAGACAAAAAGACAGGTAGCTTCTTTGTCCTCCCGGCGAGAGAAAGGAATCATGGGCCGGTGAGAATCAAGGATACCTGGCATATGGTGTACGAGGATGGCACGCCCTACTATTCGATTGGAACCACGTGCTACGTGTGGACCCACCAGCCGGACGAGCTCATAGAGAAGACCTTGCAGACACTGTCTAAAAGCGCTTTTAATAAGATCAGAATGTGCATTTTTCCCAAACACTACGATTATAACCTGGGAGAGCCCAGGTCTTACCCCTATGAGGGAACGCCGGTTGATTCGGCCAATATTACCAGGGAGAACTTCGGGGAGTATACGGGCAAAACAGAGGGAAACAGCTGGGATTTTGAGCGATTCCATACGCCTCATTTCCGTCATCTGGAAAAATGCATCTGTGAGTTGGAGAAGCTTGGCATAGAGGCGGATCTGATTCTGATGCATCCCTATGACAGATGGGGATTTTCCTGTATGGGACCAGAGGATGACGACAGATATCTAAAATATGTGACAGCCAGGTTTTCTGCGTTTCACAATGTCTGGTGGTCCCTGGCAAACGAATACGATATGATGCCGGCAAAGACTTTGGATGACTGGGAGCGGTTTGCCGGGATTATCTGTGATAACGACCCTTATCAGCATATGTGTTCCATCCACAATTGCCTGCGGCATTATGATTACTGCCGCCCGTGGATCACACATTGCAGCCTGCAGAGAAATGATCTCTACAAAAGCTCTGAGCTGGTGGACGAATGGAGAGAGAAGTATCAAAAGCCGGTGGTGATGGATGAGCTGGGATATGAGGGAGACATTCAGCACGGCTGGGGAAATCTTACCGGGGAGGAGATGCTGAGGAGATTCTGGGAGGCGGCCTGCCGCGGAGGATATCCGGGACATGGCGAGACCTACCTGCATGAAAAGGATATTCTCTGGTGGTCGCATGGCGGGGAGCTCCATGGGGAGAGCCATAAGAGATTTGCTTTTCTTCTGGAAATCCTGAAGCAGACCCCGGGAAGCGGTCTGATGCCTTATCCGGGAATCTGGGATGAGATCTGCGCAGTCCCTCAGGAGACGGTACGCAGAGAGGGTGTAAAGGATTACTATCTGTTCTATTACAGCTTTATGCGTCCCTCGTTCCGGGAATTCTACTTTGATGACGATTCGCAGTGGAGCGTGCGGGTACTGGATACCTGGAACATGACGATAGAGGATCGTGGGATTTTCCGTGGGAAATTCCGCATAGAGCTGCCGGCAAGGCAGTATATGGCGATTCAGATAAGAAAAGTGGAAGGATAGAAAAACTGCCCTGAGGCCGTGGGGATTACGGCTTCGGGGCAGTTTTGACATAAAGATGTCAGACGTTTTCTTTTGCGGCCGCTGCGGCAAGGGCCCGGTATTTCGCCTTTTCCTCGGCCATTTCCTCCACGGTTTTTTCCTTTAAGGTAAATCCTTTTGTGGAGCGGCAGGGAACGGTTTTGTTTTCAAGCCTTTTTTCTGCCCGGAGGATTTCTTCCTGATACTGAGGAAGCCAGTCTTTTCCGGCAACGAGCATCTCGTCCACCATCTGGATAATCTCGTCAGGGGTACAAACGGAGCCGGTGAGGGGATCCATCATGGCAGCCTGGCGGAGAAGATGGATGTCGGCATGTACGGCGGCCTCCACGGCAAGCTTCTGAACCCATACGCTCTGGGAACAGATAGCGGCACAGCCAAGGGGGAGATCGCCTACCCTGGGAACGGAAATACCGTTATAGTCAACATAACAGGGAACTTCCACCACACATTCATCCGGCAGGTTTGTGATGGTTCCATTGTTCATTACATTGAAATGTCCCCGGTACATGCGTCCCGTTTCCAGGCCCTCTATAATATAACTTCCATGTTCGCTGGAGCGGTTTTCCGGTGTGAACTTTTTGGCGGGCTCTTTCAGCCAGTTGGGGAAGTCTGTCTCAAACCAGTTCCGGCTCTCCTTGCATACGCGCAGATATCCCGCAGTCTCTCCCTGGATCCAGCTGCTGTAATTGATCCATTTCTCCATATCCTGGGGGCGCTTGCGGTACCACATGAGATACTCGGAGAGATGCCCGTTTGATTCGGTGGAGTAGAAGCCGAAGTTCTTCATCACATCCAGACGGATATTCTCATCCTTTGCAAAATCCGCCTGCTTCATCAATTCAAACAGATCTCCGGTGCGTTCTGTGCCGTCCGTCTTGACACTGATGTACCAGGTCTGGTGGTTAAGGCCGGCACAGATAATATCCACATCCTTTTTTTCCCTTCCAAGAGCTTTTGCGATCTGCTCGTGGCCGTGCTGCACTCCGTGACACAGACCATAGGTTTCCACTTTTCCATATTTGTTGCAGGCCCAGGTCACCATGGCATTGGGATTGGAGTAGTTGAGTAGAATGCAGCCGGGAGCTGCCACCTCGCGGATGTCTTTGCAAAAGCCGAGCATGGCATTTATGCCTCTTTGTCCGTACATGATGCCGCCGATGCACAGGGTGTCTCCCACACACTGATCCACGCCGTATTTAAGGGGGATTTCCACATCCGTGGCGAAAGCCTCCAGCATACCGATACGCACACAGTTGATAACGTATTTGGCATCCTTAAAAGCCTCGCGGCGGTCGAGAGTGGCATGGATTTTGATCGAAAGACCATTTTCTTCAATGTCACGCTGGCAAAGCTGGGTGACCATTCTCAGATTGTCAGGATTAATGTCCGTGAATGCGATCTCAATATCGTGAAATTCAGGGACGGTTAAGATATCCGCCAGGAGACCTCTTGTGAAGCCGATGCTGCCCGCACCGATAAAAGCAACCTTAAATGACATGATAATACCTCTTTTCTGTAATATTTTGATAGTTTACGTTCCGGCAGTTATGTGATACACTTTTTTGCAGAACAGTGTCATAATTACCGTGTATTTAATATTATAATAGGGGATGGCAAAGGGCTTTTCAAGCGTAATAATTTGATAAAAGAGGTAATTTTTTGATGTTCACGAAACGAGAGGATATCTGTGAGGATTATGGCTTCCGGTTTTTGGATAACGTGCAGGAGCCGGCGGTACAGCTCGATGCCGTTGGATGGCAGAGCAGGAATGACAAAAGCTATTACTGGAATAATAAGAACCGGCCGGCCGGCTATTTGTTTCAGTATACTTTGAACGGGAGCGGAACACTGCGAACCAGTGAGGCGATCATCAAGATAAAAGAGGGGGAAGCCTTTTTCCTTAAAATGCCAGGGGAGGAATCCTATTATTTTGATGAGCATGGCGACCAGGCGCCCTGGGAATTCGTATATATTATGTTCAGGGGAGAAGGAGTTTCTTCCTATTACGAATATATTCGAAACCGAATGGGGCAGGTGATTGCGCTTCCCGCTTATCATCCGGCAGTGAAGCTGCTTCTGGATCTGTATCAGCAGGCCAGGAACGGGCTGATAAGAAATGCCTTTATGGCGGATAGGGAGGCATTTCGCTTTTTGTGCTTTCTGTGCGAGGGAACGGGTACGGAAGTGCGGCACTCCAACCTGACAGACAGGGCCAAGAACTATATGGAATGCAATTTTGAAAAACAAATCACCCTGGCCCAGACGGCGGACTGTCTTGGGGTGTCACAGAGCCATCTTTCCAGGGAATTTGTGAAATATATGGGGGAAAAGCCCATTCATTATCTGACAAAGCTCAGGCTGGAGCATGCCATGGAGCTGCTTCATTCCACGGATCTGTGTCTGGAAGAGATCAGTGCATCCTGTGGCTTTTCCGATCGCAATTACTTCTGCAAGGTATTTAAGAAATATATGAAAGCATCTCCCGGAGAGCTGAGAAGACAGCTGAAGGCTCAGGGCTATGTGAGCGTCAGGGTGTAGAGGACGAACCGCCTGCAGGCTGCGGCATGATCATCTCGATTCCCCGGCGCAGCGTGGCTTCGTCAATCATTCCCATGGCTCCGGTGATCAGGTTTCCATCCCCGTCAATAAAGACGGTGGTGGGCAGAGAGGAGATACCATATACATAGGAGGCCTCCTGGCTGGTATCAAAATATACGGGAAAGGAATAATCCTGTCCGTCCATATAGGAGGATGCGCTCTCCACGGTTTCCCGGTTTCCATCGGTTGCGTTTATCATGAGAAAAGTCACACTCTCTCCAAGCTCGCGGTATACCTTGTCAAACTCAGGCATTTCTGATTTGCAGGGAGGACACCAGCTTGCCCAGAAATTGATTACTGTGGGCTTTCCGGTTAAGTCAGAAAACCGAACGGTATTTCCTTCACGGTCTGTGACTGCGAAGTCGGGGGCCTTTATGACTTCGGGTTCCCCGGAAGGGGAAGGAACCGGGGATTCTCCGGGCTGATCGGACGATTCGTCCGGGGCGTCTGTGCCGGCTAGCCTGCCGGAGCTTTCCGGTGTATAATTCTTTCCAAGATATTGATAGAGCAGCAGGCTGGCCAGAATAACCAGAAAAAAGGCTGCGATACCGATCACAAGTTTCCGTTTTTCACTCATAACAATCCTCCATTTTTCCCTATATTACGCTTTTAAAAGGTAAGTAACGCCAGAAAACGTCCCATAAGCCCGGTCATCATCATGATACCCATTATTAACAGAAATCCGCCGGACACCCCATTGATGATCCGGTAATGAGCTTTGATCCAGCCAAAGGCGGATTTGAGCCGGTGGATAAGCAGGGCGCTGAGCACAAAGGGAATGCCAAGTCCCAGAGAATAGCAAATGAGCATGAGAACGCCATAAAATACGGAGCCCTGCTGAGAGGCAAGCATCAGAGCGGATCCGAGAAAGGCGCCCACACAGGGAGTCCAGCCGATGGAAAAGACGATGCCGAACAGCGCAGAAGGGAGAAAACCCGGATTTTTTACAGGCATATCCTTTCGGAAGGTTCGGTTCAGAAAATCGATTTTGATCCATCCTAAAAAATTCAGACCAAAGATCACAACAATAAGGCCAGTGATAACATTTACGGCAGTGCTGTGACGCTGCAGAAAGAGACCGAGGCTTCCGGCAAAGGCTCCCAGAGCCACAAAGACCAAAGAGAAACCTAGCACAAAGCCGAGTGCGTTTTTGAGAGCGCGGCCTTTTGTCTGCTGCGAGTCACTGCCTCCCGCAAAATAAGAAATGTAGACAGGAAGCATTGGCAGCAGGCAGGGAGATATAAAAGTGATGATTCCCTCCAGAAATGAAATGATATATTGCATAGATTTTCCTTTCTTAACTTGTTTTTTTATCATCATAAACGATTTGCCTGCGATTTTCAATAAGAATGATGCCGCCTTCGGATTGTTTCGCACTTTGCGCTCTCGCAATCCTGAACATATTCAAAATCCGTATGGTCAGGCCTGTTGCTGTGGTCTGTCCCTGAGAGCCTCGATCTGGGACTGAAGGCTGGCGATTTTCAGCCTGGCATCTGAAAGCTCGGATTGTGTGTTTGAAAGTTCGGACTGTGTGTTTGAAAGTTCGGACTGTGTGTTTGAAAGTTCGGACTGTGTGTTTGAAAGCTCGGACTGTGTGTTTGAAAGTTCGGACTGTGTGTTTGAAAGCTCGGATTGGGATTTTGTAAGCTCCGAGCGTATATGCGCAAGCTCATCCAGAGCCTGTTGTTTTTCGCGTGTGATCGTGCGCTGCACACGATAATATTCCTCCCGTTCCTCACACTGTCTGCGGATCTTTTCATCTACGCTGAGCTGGTACAGAGTTTTGGCGGCTTCAGATATGAATTCATTTTTTTCTGCAAACATTTTGATCTCCTCCCAAGTGGCTGCTTTAAAAAGGCCGGCCCAAAGATTAATCTGGTAACGTTTATCCTGTGCCGTGGCCAGATCGGTATGCTTTAAGTCTAACACGGACAGTTGGAATTTGTCACTGTAAATCGTATGTTTTTTGACATTCATCAGCTTGTATGTGGCATAAAATTCGGGATGCTCAGGAAATAAGGTAAAATCCAGGATTCCGATATGGATGACAGGCTTTGTTTCAGCGTAATCCTGTCCTTTGTAGAGTTGGTCAAAGCTTCGGCAAAGGTAGCTCAATGACCGCTCCGGCCAGTTGCCGATATTTAATATCTGCATCTCAAGATTTATGATCGTGGAGTTGTTCATGAGAACCTTCACGTCGAGAAAAAAGTTTTCTCGGATATGGAATTGCCCAATTCAATGGGATTTTCGATTGAGGCGCAGTGGATCTGTCCGGGACTTACGTGCAGCAGAGAGCAGATAAGCCCCTTCAAGACCTCGTTGTTTTCCTGCAGCAGAGCCCGGAAAAGATAATCGTTGGTCAGCCTGTATGAGAGCGGACCGGAAACACTGTTCAGAGAAAAAGAATTGTCGCAAGAACGGATAATTTGAATCATAGACGGGAACCTCCTGAGTAAAAAAATGAGTGGGGTAAAAAAGATACCTTTTGAAAATACAGAAGTCTGAACAAGTAGAAATTTCAAATTAGACTATCTGTTTTTTTTTATACCATGGCTTCTGCCGGATGTAAACAGTTTTTTCCTATCCGGAATGTAGAAAAGAATATCAGGGAAAATGGCGAAAAAGGTTCACGGCAACAAAATATGGGGCTTTTTGTGTGGAATTGAGAAAAGCTGTACAAGATATGGTATTGTGCACTTTTTCTTTCGGGAAAGTTCCGGTTGACAAAAGAGACGGGACAGCCGCAGAATAAGGCGAGAGGAAGTGATTTGTATGAATTTAATGGCAGAGGAAGGAAGCTTTCGCAATAAGGTCCGCAGGGAGCGGGAACCGGAGGGATGCAGAGAGCTGCTTGGAGATATTTTGTCCCCTTCCGGTGAATTTTCCCCGGTTCCCTTCTGGTTTTTTAACGACAGGCCGGAAAAAGAAAAAATAAAAGCTCAGCTTGAGGATTTTGTGCAAAAGGGCGTCTGCGCCTTTGTCCTGCATCCAAGGATCGGGATTCCGGAGGAAATTCCCTATTTGTCAGAAGCCTTTTTTGAGACGGTATGTTTTATCGTTAGAACGGCCGCAAACCTGAATATGAAGGTGGTGCTCTATGATGAGGGTATGTATCCGTCCGGATCCGCCCACGGGATGGTCGTTGCGGAAAAGAGGGCTCCCCTGGCGGCGGATATTCTAAATCCTCTGGCGGTTTCCTGCTTTATCCGTCTTACGCATGAGAAGTATTATGAGAAGCTTGGCGAATACTTTGGCAAGACCATTATCGGTTTTTTCACGGATGAGCCGGACCCTCTTGGAAGAGGGACAAAAGGATTTCATATCTGGGCGCAGGGCATGGAGCGGGAGATCTTAAGAGAGGGCGGATGTCTGGAAGAGCTTACCGGCCTTTTCGAGGGAGAGGAGAACAAAACCACCGAGATTTACCGGCGGCTTGTGAAAAAATATTTACGGGAGACTTATTATCAGCCGCTTGCCGACTGGTGCGGGAAACATGGAATTGCGCTCATGGGGCATCCGGCACAGAGCGATGATGTGAGCGAGCTGTTTCTTTTTGACGTGCCGGGGCAGGATCTGATCCAGCGCCGCATCCATCCGAAAGAGGGGGGAATCCATGAGGCGGATTCCGTGCATGCCAAGCTCTGTGCAGACGTGGCCCGCCACCTGGGAAAAAGACGCAGCCTTAACGAGTGCTTCGGCGTATGCGGCAGGAGAGAAGCGCCCTGGCATTTCACAGGGGAGGATATGAAGTGGTACATAGACTGGCTGGCAATGCGGGGCGTGAACCTCTTTGTGCCGCATGCCTTTTACTATAGTGTGAAGGGGGTGCGAAGCGGCGAGCGGCCGCCGGATGTGGGACCGCACAACATCTGGTGGAAGCATTACCGCTGTTTTTCGGACTATATGAAACGTCTTTCTTTCCTCATGACGGATACCTGCCAGCATGTGAAGGCGGCAGTGCTCTGCGACGACAACAACGTACCGGGGGCGGAGCTTGCCGCCCTGTACGAGAACCAGATCGGCTTTCATTACCTTCCGCTGGCGCTTTTGGACCGATGCGAGATAAGGGATGGAAGACTCTGTATCGGGCAATCTTGTTATGAAGTGGTGCTGGATCTGATCGGGGCGGCCAGGTCAGGGGAAACCCTTGCGGGAGTGGAAACCGTATATGAAACGCAGGAGCTCGTAAAGAGGGCGTCCCGCCTTTGCACCCTGAGGACAGTTCTGCCATCGCCCTTTTTGCGCATCTGTCATTTTACGAAAAACGGCGTGGAATGCTGCCTTCTTTCCAACGAAGGAGGAGAGCGGATTAAGACACAGCTGCGGATTGTGGGAGCGAAGAAAGATCAGGTGGTCTGTGTGGATCTGTGGAGGGGTGCGTTTTGGCGGGAGATTCCGCAGCAGATGTCGGATGGAAAGGAACCGGTCTGGCCCGTCAGCCTGGACGTCTGCGAAACACGCCTTCTGCTTCTGGATCCCCGGGGGGAAATTCCGGCCGGGAATCGAAAAGAACGGTGGCTTGGCGAGTGGACAAAGCGCTTTCGCCCGGTGCGGAAATTACAGAATCAGGCGATATACGAATATGACTATGACTGCATGTCGGCCGGAGAGGACGGGGACGGCTGCTTTACAGTATGGGGAGAGGAGATGGCGGAATGCTGGTGCAATGATCAATTTGCGGGAGTCAGCTTCTGGAATGAGCATCGTTTCCGGATCGGCCCTTATTTGAAGGAGGGGAAAAATCGGATCCGTCTCGTGTTCACGGGCAGTGCGGCAAATATTTATGATAAGGCCGGCTTGGCATTCGGGCTTGGGAAACAGAAAAAGCTGTATGTTGACAGATCCGTAAACACCGGATGCATCGGTATTTTTGTAAAGGGAGCGGAAGTCATACCGGCCGGAACCACCCTTTCAGTCATGAGCGCCAGGGAAGACGGGCCGGAATACCGGCGTTTGAGAGAGGAATACGATATCCGTTTTCTGTTTGAAGGCAGTTTGGTCCCTTCAATTAATTTTTATGCGGTTCCCCAGGTGGATATTTTTGCGGCGGACAGCGGGGGCGGCCTTTTCGGCACGGTGGGAGGAATAACGGATATGGAGGGGGATGCGCCCATCTGCTATGTGGACAGGGCGGGAAACTGTTTTTACATTGCGCCGGATGGCAGAAGTTTTCTGAATTCCCTTCCGGACTGGAAAAAGAACATGGTACCGGCTGCGGATATTCAGTTTTTTGCGTCCAGGCAGGAGGCGGTGAGGGAAAAAGAGTTTGTCCGCTCTTACGACTCGGTTCTGAATCAGATTGAGGAGGCGTACCGGAGAATTTTGGGGGACGCCCTGGTGGGAATCTATGTGCACGGTTCCATCGCCTTTGGCTGCTTTTCCTGGGAAAACAGCGACATTGATTTTATTGTAGTCATTAACAGAGAAATTACGCGCGGGCAGAAGCGGGAGCTGATACAGACGCTTCTGGATTTGGACGGGCAGGCGCCGCAAAAGGGCCTGGAGATGAGCGTTGTCCTGGAAAAATACTGCAATCCCTTTGTCTATCCCACGCCCTTTGAACTGCATTTTTCCAATGCCCACAAGGAAAGGTGCAGAGAGAACCTGCAGGAATACTGCCGTGCCATGCACGGGGAGGACAAAGATCTGGCGGCTCATTTTACGGTCATAAGAAAGGCAGGGATCACGCTTTGCGGAAAGGAGATCTCCGACGTGTTCGGAGAGGTGCCGAGGGAGGCGTACCTTGACAGCATAATGGGGGACGTGGAGGATGCGCAGAGGGATATCCTGGAAGATCCGGTGTACATCATCCTGAATGTCTGCCGGGTGATCGCTTTTATTAAGGAAGGCCTCGTCCTCTCAAAGGAGCAGGGCGGAAAATGGGGGATGCGAAACCTCCCGGAAACGTACCGCCTAATAATCCGAAAAGCGTTGAAAAGCTACCGGCGAAACGATGTGTTCCGGGAGGAGGAAGAAAATCTAAGAAGCTTTGCGGGCTGTATGCGGAAGATCCTGACAGACGGTACAGAGGAATAAAATGAAATCCCTTTTCCGGTACCTATTTCCTATTTAATACAGTTTTTGTTGAAAAATGGAATATAGAGTGATAGTATTCAGGAAAAGGGAATGCAAAAACCAGGGATAATCATACAAGGTAAGGAGGGGGTTCCTATGAAGAAAATGGAAGAATATGTAAGGAGCATTCCGGATTTCCCGGAAAAGGGGATTATCTTTCGGGATGTGACAAGCGTGCTGCAGGATCCGGACGGGCTGGCGCTGGCCATCGACTCCATGAAAAAGATGCTGGAGGGAGTCGATTTTGACGTGATTGTGGGGACGGAGTCCAGAGGGTTTATCTTTGGCGTTCCCATTGCCTATTCCCTGCACAAGGGATTTGTGCCGGTCCGAAAGAAGGGCAAGCTGCCGCTGGATGTGATCTCAAAGGAATACGATCTGGAATACGGCAGTGCGGCGGTGGAGATGCACAGAGACTCCATCAGGCCGGGACAGAAGGTGGTCGTGGTGGATGATCTGATTGCCACGGGAGGCACGGTTGAGGCGGGCATTCAGATGATTGAGGAGCTGGGCGGAGAAGTGGTCAAGGTGATCTTCCTGATTGAACTGGCAGGGCTTAAGGGAAGAGAGCGGTTAAAGAACTACGACGTGGACAGCGTGATCATCTATGAAGGCAAATAAATACCTGCTTATGAGAAAAGGAGAAAAGTGATGTTAGAGAAATGGTTCAAACTCAAGGAAAACAACACAACCATCAGGACGGAGGTGGTTGCCGGTGTCACGACTTTTATGACAATGGCATACATTCTGGCAGTCAATCCGTCGATCCTGTCGGCTTCCGGCATGGACAGCAATGCGGTTTTGATGGCCACGGCGCTTGCGTCCTTTATCGGCACGCTGGCGATGGCGCTTCTGGCCAACTATCCCTTTGCCCTGGCGCCGGGACTTGGCCTCAACGCCTATTTTGCCTACACGGTATGCGGAGACATGGGATATTCCTGGCAGATTGCGCTTCTTGCCGTGTTTGTGGAAGGACTGATCTTTATTGTGCTGTCCGTGTCCAATGTGCGGGAGGCGATTTTTAACGCCATTCCCCTGCAGCTGAAAAGGGGCGTCTCCGTGGGAATCGGTCTGTTTATTGCGTTTATCGGGTTTCAGAATGCGGGCGTGGTGGTAAACTCGGATTCCACGCTGGTTACGGTCATCGATTTTACCGTGGACTTTCACACGGCGGGCATCAGCGCCCTGCTGGCAATTATCGGAACCTTTATCATTGCCATTCTTTATATTAAAGAGGTCAAGGGCTCCATTCTGATCGGCATATTTGCCACATGGATCCTGGGCATCCTCTGCCAGCTGACCGGCTTGTACCAGGTGGCCCCGGAAGCGGGATATTATTCCCTGATTCCTTCCTGGAGCAGCTTTAGCGTCACCTCCATCGGGGCGACTTTCGGACAGTGCTTTAAGGCGGACTTTGGCTCCGTTAAGATTTTGGATTTTATCGTCATTGTTCTTGCGTTTTTGTTTGTGGATATCTTTGATACCCTTGGAACCCTGATCGGATGCGCCAACAAGGCGAATATGCTGGATAAGGAGGGCAAGCTTCCCCGGATCAGGCAGGCGCTTCTTGCGGACGCCATAGCGACCAGCGCGGGCGCGGTGCTGGGTACTTCCACCACCACCACATTTGTGGAGAGCTCATCGGGAGTGGCGGAAGGCGGAAGGACAGGCCTTGCGTCCGTGGTAACCGGATTTTTGTTCCTGCTCGCCATTTTCTTTGCACCGGTTTTCACGGCAATTCCCGGCTTTGCAACCGCTCCGGCGCTTCTGTTTGTCGGATTTTTGATGATTACGGCCGTGGCGCAGATCGACTTTGACGATCTGACGGAGGCGATTCCGGCGTATCTGTGCCTGCTGGCCATGCCGCTTCTCTACAGTATCTCCGAGGGAATTGCGGTCGGCGTCATTTCCTATGTGGTAATCAATGCGGTTTGCGGCAAGGCAAAGAAGATCACGCCGCTTATGTACATCCTTGCGGTATTGTTTGTCTGCAAGTATATTTTCCTGTAACGGTTATTTTCCTGTTGAAAAAAGAAATGTACAGTGATAAGATAGCCATGTCACATATTTTCATCCATGACGGAAAAGCCCTGCGCAGAGAAAGAAAAGGACTATGGCCGTCTATGGATTCAAACAGGAGGATAGTTATGAAAAAGAAGATTTTATCACTGATTCTTGCTTCTGTAATGGTACTTTCCCTGACAGCCTGCGGCGGTTCGGACAAGCAGGCGGCTCCGGAGACTACCGATGCGGCAGCGGAAAACACAGACACATCATCCGAAAATGATGCGCAGGCGGAGCCGGAGGCAGATGCGGACGCAGACGCACAGGCAGAGCAGGCTCCCGCCGAGAGCGAGGCCGAAGGGGAGGAAGCTCCCGCAGAAGGCGGCGCGGCTTTAAAGGTTGCCATTGTCAGCAGCCCCTCAGGCGTGGACGACGGTTCCTTTAACGAGGACAACTATAACGGAATTTTAACCTTTATCGAGTCCAATCCGGATACTACCGTTACACCGGTACAGGAGCCCACGGGCGACGTGGCGGCGGCAATCCAGGCAGTTTCGGACATTGTTGCCGATTATGACGTGATCGTGTGCTGCGGCTTCCAGTTTGCGGGAATCGCCACGGTGGCACAGGAGAATCCTGACGTGAAATTTGTCCTGGTTGACTCCTTTCCTTCCGATGCGGACGGCAACGAAGTGGTAGTGGACAACATTTACGCCATGCAGTTTGCCGAGCAGGAATCCGGTTTCTTTGCAGGAATGGCGGCAGCCCTTGAGACAGCTTCCAACAAGGTTGCGGTTGTAAACGGTATCGCTTATCCCTCCAACGTAAACTATCAGTACGGATTTGAGTGCGGCGTGAAATATGTAAACGAGACAGAGGGCAAGAGCGTTGAGATCGTTGAGCTCGCATCTTATGCGGGAACCGATGTGACCGGCGCAAACGTGGGCGGCAACTATGTGGGATCCTTTGCGGACGAGGCGACCGGCAAGGTAGTGGGAAACGCCCTGATTGCGGAAGGCGTTGACATTGTGTTCGTGGCGGCGGGCGCATCCGGAAACGGCGTCCTTACCGCGGTGAAGGAAGCGGAAGGCGTTAAGTTTATCGGCTGCGACGTTGACCAGTATGACGACGGCGCAAACGGCGACAGCAATGTGGTTCTTACCTCCGCTCTCAAGGTCATGCACCTCAATGTGGAGAGGTCTCTGAACGCAATCGCTGACGGCACCTTCAAGGGAGAGAACGTGGTTCTTCAGGCTGATACGGATTCCACAGGCTATGTGAACGCAGAGGGAAGAAATCAGCTTTCCGCAGAGACCATTACAAAGATCGATGCGGCTTATGAGCTGGTGAAATCTGGCGCAATCGTGCCTGCGGCCAACTTCAACGGCGTGACGCCTGATGACTTTGCATGGTAAGAAAAAAGCCGGCAGCAGGTTTTAAAATTTAAGACGGATCTGCGCAGATCGCAGTGCGGAGGCCGCAGAGAATCCTGGATAAAAAGATTCTCTGCGGCCTTTTTAAATCCGCACTTTCTATTGTGCGAATTTTCATGTATAATGAGGATAGTTGACGAATTCTTCTGAAAGGAGCACTTACATGTCTGAATACATTATTGAGATGAACCATATCACCAAGCGGTTCCCGGGTATTGTAGCCAATGACGACGTCTCCATCAAGGTGAAAAAGGGCGAGATCTATGCTCTTCTTGGCGAGAACGGCGCCGGCAAGTCCACTCTGATGAGCATGCTTTTTGGTATGTACGAGCCGGACGAGGGCGAAATCATCATCCGGGGGCAGAAGGTCAAGATTCTCTCGCCAAGCCATGCCACTGAGCTGAATATCGGCATGGTGCACCAGCATTTTAAGCTGGTCAGCAACTATACCATTGCGGAAAACATCATTATGGGTATGGAGCCGGTGAAAAAGCACCTGGGTTTCATCAGGAGCGTGGATCTCAAAAAGGCCAACCAGGAGATCCTGGAACTTTCCCGGAAATTCGGACTGGAAGTGGATCCAACCAAGGTAATTGAAGAGGTAAACGTTTCGATTCAGCAGAGAGTGGAAATCCTGAAAATGCTCTACCGGGAGGCGGAGATCCTGATCTTCGATGAGCCCACGGCGGTTCTCACCCCTCAGGAGATCGAGTTCCTTCTGGAAATCATAAAGGGGCTTCGCAAAGACGGAAAGACCATCATTCTGATCACCCACAAGCTGGAGGAGATCAAGAAGGTGGCCGACCGCTGTGCCATCCTGTGCAGGGGAAAGCTGATCGGCGTGCTGGATGTGGCGTCAACTGACACGAAGACCATGGCGAATATGATGGTGGGCCGTGAGGTAAGCTTTACGGTGGAGAAGAAGGAACCCGAATTCGGCAGGGAAATCCTGAAGGTGGAAAACCTGACGGTAAAGAACGAGGATAAATTTGACCTGGTGAAAAATGTGAGCTTTACCATCCATGCGGGAGAGATTTTTGTGATTGCGGGAGTTTCCGGCAACGGCCAGGTGGAGCTTGCGGATGCGGTGGCCGGGCTTTTGAGGCACAGCGCCGGCAGGGTGATCTTAAACGGTGCGGATATTTCTCATTACACTATCCGCAGGAGGAACCTTGCGGGGATCTCCTACATACCCGAGGACCGGCACAATGTGGGACTGGTGATGGACTTTTCCCTCTCAGACAACCTGGCCCTGAAGAATTACTTCGAGGAGCCCTTTTCCAGAAAGGGGATTGTCAAGGAGAGCGAGTTTACCGCCTATGGCGAGAGGCTTATTGAGGAGTACGATATCAGAAGCAGCCAGGGGAATGACACCATTGTCCGGTCCATGAGCGGAGGAAATCAGCAGAAGGCCATTATCGCAAGGGAGATCGAGCTGGGAAGCGACCTGATGATCTTCGTCCAGCCTACCAGGGGACTGGATATCGGAGCCATTGAGAACATCCACAGACAGATCGTGGCGCAGAGGGATGCGGGAAAAGCGGTTCTTCTGATCTCCTTGGAGCTTGACGAGGTTATGAACCTGGCGGATACCATCGGCGTAATCTACAACGGAGAGATCCAGAAAATTGCGGATGCGAAGACCTTGACTCCCGGCCAGGTGGGAGAATTTATGATGGGGGTGGGACACAAATGAAAAAGAAAAACGGCTTGATGCAAAAGATAATACTGTCCACCATAGGTCATGAGAAGAGACAGGCCTACATGATTCCGGTCTTTTCCATCCTGATCAGCCTGATCGTGGGGGCCGTGGTGATTGCCTTCCTTGGAAAAAATCCTTTCCTGGCCTACTACAATCTGCTCCAGGGCTCCGGGCTTGCGCCCAAGGCCTCCTATGCCGGGTACAAGGGAATCATCACGGATTTTGCCAGCTTTCTCAATGCGCTGACCCCTATGCTGTTTGCGGCGCTTTCCGTGATCATAGCCCTGAAAGCAGGACTCTTCAATATCGGCGTGTCGGGGCAGATGCTGGCGGCGGGATTCACGGCCACGGTTCTGATCGGCTACTCGTCTCTTCCCGCGGCTGCGGCAAAGCCTCTGGTAGTGGTAATCGGTTTCGTGGTGGGTGCGCTGGCAGGCGCCCTTGTGGGGTATTTCAAGCACAAATTCAATATCAACGAGGTGGTTTCCACCATCATGCTGAACTACATCATTCAGTATATCGTGAGCTTTTTTATCAACTCCTTCTATGTGGATCCCGTATCAAGACAGTCAAAGACCGTGGGAGCGGCCGGAAGGCTGACGCTTACGGATGTGGTGATCGGTAATTATAAGTTGGATATCCCGCTGGGAATTCTTCTGGCTGCGGCAGGAATTGCGGCGACGGCCTTTCTCCTGAAAAAGACGACCCTGGGCTTTGAGATCAAGGCGGTGGGCAGCAGCGTGAGAGCGGCGGAATATGCGGGCATCCGGGTGGGACGCACCAGAGTGCTTGCAATGATGCTCTCCGGCGGCTTTGCCGGACTTGCGGGAGTAACCTATTATGTGGGCTATTTTGCCTCCATTCAGCCAAGAGTTCTGGCGAGCACCGGATATGACGCCATTGCGGTGGCCCTTCTTGGAAACAGCTCGCCTGTGGGAATCGTCTTTTCTTCCTTCCTGATCACGGTGATCTCCAAGGGAAGCACCTATATGAGCTCCGCCTCCGGCGTACAGCCGGAAATTGCGTCGGCCATCACGGGCGTGATCCTGCTGTTCAGTGCGTGCGGGGCCTTCGTAAAATACAAAGTCGACAGATGGAAGGAGGAGCGCTGATGAATACCATTATAATAGACGGACTGTCTTTTGCCCTGCCCCTGTTTATTATGGCAATCGGCGGAATTTACTGTGAGAGAAGCGGGATTACCAACCTGGCAATCGAGGGACTGCAGGGCTTTGGCGCTTTTTGCGGCGCGCTTTTTGCGGTGAGTATCGCCGGAAGCTTTGCCGGGAATTCCCCGGTGCCCTTTTACCTGGCCATGGTGTTCGCTTTCCTGGGGGGAATGCTGTTTTCCCTGATTCATGCGCTGCTCTGCATCCGCTTCAAGGCCAATCAGGTGATCAGCGGCGTGGTGATCAATATTCTTGCCATGGCTCTTACCGAGTTCCTCACCAAGCAGATCAACGCCAGCATTTTCGGAGCGGCCTCCAACAAATTCGTGCTGGGAGTGTCCGCAAGGCTGACTGTGCCCGTGATTTCCAAAATTCCGCTGCTTGGAGCCGTCTTCACCAACCTGTACCCCTTTGAGCTGGTGATCGTGCTGATTGCCTTCCTTGCCTGGTTCGTGCTCTACAGGACAAGGTTCGGGCTGCACCTTCGGGCCTGCGGAGACAATCCCCATGCGGTGGATGCGGCGGGAATCCGGGTGGGAAGGGTGAGGCTGATTGCGGTTATGGCCTCCGGCGCGCTTTCCGGACTTGGCGGTATCTGTTTTGCCTACTCCATCTCGGCGAATTTTTCTTCCAATATCTATTCCGGGTACGGGTATCTTGCCATTGCGGCCCTGATTTTCGGGAACTGGAAGATCATGCCAACTCTGGGCGCATGCCTTCTGTTTGGATTCGCCAGGTCCGCAGGCTATGAGCTTGTAAAGGTTCTTGGAATGCCCAGCACCTACCAGGATCTGGTGATGCTTCTGCCCTATGTGCTCACGCTCCTTATGCTGATCTTCTTCAGCAAGAAGAATCATGCGCCCAGGGCGCTGGGAGAGATCTACGATAAGGGAGCCAGATAACGGTCTTCATTCTTTTCGCCTGTGCCGCCCGGGCCAAACCCGGGCGGCACAGGCGAAAATTTTGAAATGCCTATAAAGTCTTTCCCAAAATGTCCGATATTTATTATATCAAAAAGCAGTTTATGGAAGGAGGAGTAGATATGCGTATTGAGGCTTATTCCCAGGTACAGCAGGTGTACACGACAAAGAAGACCAATAAGGCGGAAGCGAAAAGGAACGTAAGCTTTTCAGATCATTTGCAGCTCTCCAGTATTGGGAAAGATATTCAGAGCGCCAAGGCGGCGGTGGCGGCCAGCAGTGATGTCAGGGAAAGCGTGACGGCTCCTCTGAAGGCTCGTATTCAGGCCGGAAGCTATGAGGTAAGCGCGGACAGCTTTGCGGAGAAATTATTCAGCAAATACGAAGAAATGAGGTAATTTCGTGGCAAGTTTAATGGAAAACCTGATAGAGGTTCTCGGAACGGAGAGCAGGGTATATGAGAGCTTGCTGGAATTATCCAGGAAGAAAACGCCGGTGATCATAGCCGGCAATTTGGAAGAATTAGCCAAAATCACGGATGAAGAACAAATCGTTGTCGAAAGAATCAATCATCTTGACAAAAAGCGGGAAGAAGTTTTTGCGGACGTCGCCAACGTAATTAACAAGGATGTTAAGACACTGAAAATTGCGGATTTGGTTGCCATGCTGGCAAGCAGGCCGCAGGAACAGCAGAAACTGGCTAAGGCGCATGACGAATTGAAGGCCGTTGCCGGGGATGTGAGGCAGGTAAATGAACAGAACCGTCTGCTTCTGGAGAATGCCCTGGAAATGGTGGAATTTGACATGAACATACTGCAGTCGCTTAAGGCGGCGCCGGAGACGGCAAATTATGACAGAGAGGCCCTGAGCACCGGGATGCATATGGGACTCGGTAAAAAAGGCTTTGATGCCAAGCAGTAAGACGGATCGATGATATGAGGTGAAAGACAATGGGTTTGATGGGTAGTTTATATTTAGGTGTGTCAGGTTTACAGACGAGTCAGAATGCCATGAACACCACGGCGCATAACGTTGCGAATATTGACACGATCGGGTACACAAGACAGCAGGTGCAGCAGGGTACCCGATTTTACAATACAATTTCTAAAAACAAGACTGCCATTTCCTGGCAGCAGCTTGGTCTCGGTGTTAATTACACCAATGTGAAGCAGGTCAGAGATGTTTTCCTTGATCAAACTTATCGGCGCGAGGTGGGAAGGAGCGCATACTACGATACTTCCCTGGCCGCCATCGAAGAGGTGGAGGATCTTTTTCAGGAGCTCCAGGGACAGACTTTTTCCAAGTCCCTTCAAAACCTGCGGGATTCCATGGAGGAGCTGGCAAAGTATCCTTCCGATTCCGTGAGGCAGGGGGCCTTTGTTCAGCGCTGCTATGAGTTTGTCAGCCGCAGCCAGGCCGTTTACACGGGGCTTAGTGAATACCAGGATGATTTAAATTACAAGATCAAGAAACAGGTGGATACCATCAATGAATACGGCAAGCAGATCCGGGATCTGAACGAGGCTATTCGGAAGATTGAATCCGGCCAGGTGGAGAAAGCCAATGATTACCGAGACCAGAGGAATCTTCTCCTGGATGAACTGTCGGCGATGGGAACGGTCCGCGTTCTCGAGGACGGTGCGGGCAACATGGTGGTTCAGTTTGAGGGATATGATTTCATCCGGGAGGACGGTATCAACAAGATCGAGCTGCAGGAGGACCCGATCACGGGATTTTACACTCCTTACTGGAGCAACCTCGCAAAGAAAACCACAAATCCGGACGGATCGCAGACGGTTGTGAGTATTAAGGGCGCGGAGGTGTTCAATCTGCACCAGGAGATTTCCGCTGAGGGCAACACCGATATCGGTTCCCTGAAAGCAATGATCTTTGCAAGGGGCGACCACAGGGCCACCTATAAGGATCTGGGGGACGGCAGTTCGCAGGGAAATGCCCAGTACAACAACACAATTTCCCAGTCTATTATCATGAACGTGCAGGCTCAGTTTGACAGGCTGATCAACGCCATTGTCACGGGAATCAACGGCGTGCTCAAGGATGCGGCTGACGCCGCAACGGCCCTTGACCCGGGCAGTACCTATCTGCGGGACAGCAACGGAAATCCTTATCAGATTTTCAACAGCATCACGGGCGAGAAGGATGCGAACGGAGAGCTTGTCCTGTCCACGCAGAACCTGATTATCAACGGAGAGCTGAAACAGGCTCCCTCCCTTCTCGGGTTTATCAGGCCGGACGGCAAAGAAGACCAGGCGACGGTTGACAGGCTGCGCGATCTTTTCAAAGAGGAAAAATACGTGCTGAACCCTAATGTTCAGACGAAAAATAACTTTATGGATTTTTACAGCAGTCTGATTGCGCAGGTGACAAACACCGGTTATGTGCTTCACGGAATCAGCACCAACCAGCAGATCACCGTAGACCGGACCGCAGCGGCAAGAGAGCAGATCGTGGGCGTATCCTCTGACGAGGAGCTCAGCAACATGATCATGTTCCAGAATGCGTACAACGCCTCAAGCCGTTATATCAACGTGGTGGATGAGCTGCTTGAACATGTCATCTCCACGCTTGGACGGTAGATAGGAAAGGAGTGAAATCATGCCTTCACAATTTTTTGGATTACATATAGCGGCTTCCGGCCTTCGGGCTGCCAATGCCGCACAGAATACCACGGCGAACAACATTGCCAACGCACAGACCGTTGGCTACAGCAGACAGGTCGTGACCCAGGAGGCTTATAATCCCCTTCGGACCTTTACAACCTACGGCTGTGCAGGCGCCGGTGTGGACACTATAGCCATTGAGCGGGTCAGGGATCATTTTTATGATGTGAAATATTGGAATAATAACTGCAAGTACGGCGAGTATGAAGTAAAGTCCTACTATTGCAAAACCATTGAGGATTATTTCGACGATGACAATGTGAGCGGTTTTGTCAGTATTTTTAACAAGATGAACAATGCCCTCCAGACCGTGATCGACAATGCCAGCAGTGATGATTCCAAGAAGGAATTCATCTCCTCGGCAAAAGCGCTGACGGATTATTTCAACAATATGTACGGGAATCTGCAGGAGATGCAGAAGGATCTGAACCTGGAAATCAAGCAGTGCGTGGACGAGATCAATTCCATTGCGGAGAAGATCGCCACCCTGAATAAGCAGATCAATGTGATCGAACTGTCCGGAAGCAGGGCCAATGAGCTGCGGGATCAGCGGGAGCTGCTGGTGGATGAGCTTTCCCAGCTGGTGGACGTGGATATCACGGAATATGATATCACGGACAGCAAATATCCGGACGTGATCACGGGGGCGACAAGATATGTGGTGCAGATTGCGGGCGGCCAGCTCCTTGTTGACGGCACGGATTTCAATACCCTTTCCTGTACGGCGAGAAAGCCCGAGGAAAAGCTGAACCAGACGGATATTGACGGGCTTTTCAAGATCAGCTGGTCAAACGGGAATGATTTCAGCCTGAATAACGGAGCCATGGAAGGAAAGCTCAAGGGCCTTGCGGAGCTGTGTTACGGCAATGACGGCGTGAGCTTTTCGGGAAAAGTAAACGTAGGCGGAATCGTCACCGCACCGGTGCTGGATGCTAATAACCAGCCTGTCCTGAATCCGGACGGAACGCCAAAAGAGGAGACAAAGGTGACGGTCACTGTCTCATCCGAGTTCCTTAAGGATATGGAGGAGTGCACGCTGGCAGAGCAGGGGGAGATCAACATCGGGAGTACGCTTTACACTTACTCTTCCTGGAGCTTTGACCCTGCAACAGGCGAGTTTACCTTTACCCTGGATAACGAAAAGAACAAAAAGCTTCCCACCGCTGCCGACAAGGAGGGGAAAGAAGTAAAAACCAACTACCCCATCAAGTATCAGGGGGTTCCATACTACATGAAGCAGATGAACATGTGGCTGAGAGGCTTTATCTCCAAGGCAAACGACATCTTTTACAATGGTTATGGAAATTCGGCGACCACTCCGGATGAAACCAGTAAGGAGCTTTTGTTTACCGGAAACAAGCATACGGGCGAGCAGTATGACATGAACGATCTGACTGCGGGTGTCGGAAACGGACTTTACGAGATAACTGCCGGAAATGTGGCGATTAATAATAAGCTGATTGATGATCCCAGCCTTCTTGGAACGAGAAAGGATTCCTCAAACGGTGTGGAGGAATGCGACCAGATCAAGGAAATGGTGGAGCTGATGACCAGCAAGGAGAAATTCAGCTTCCGCAACGGCAGCGCCGGACAGATGCTGGAGATGATTCTGGCGGACGCCGGGTTAAATGCCAGCAACGCAAACACTTTCCGGGATACCTTTAAGGGTCTTCAGAGTTCCATCGACAACCAGAGGGCTTCCATCTCCAGCGTGGATGAGGATGAGGAGGCGGTTAATCTGGTAAAATTCCAGAATGCCTACACGCTTTCCTCAAAGATGGTTCAGACATTGACGGAGATGTATGACAGACTGATTTTGCAGACCGGGATATAGTGTGATTTCGGAAAGGAGAAATTGGATTTCATGAGAATGACAAATAAAATTATGCAGAATAATTCTCTGTATAATATCAATAATAATAAGATACTGCAGGATAAGCTGAGCACCATGATGTCCACGCAGAAAAAGATTACCAGGCCTTCCGACGACCCGATCATAGCGATCCGGGCGCTGCGCCTGCGCACCACGGTATCCGATCTGACCCAGTATTACGGCAAGAACGTTCCGGATGCGGAGAGCTGGCTCGAGGTAACCGAAAAGGCGCTGGGAACCGTGGTGGATGTGATCACGGATCTGACCAAACAGGCTAATCTGGCGGCCAACAAGGAGAAAGGCCCGGAGGATCTGGCGGTTTTCATCCAGCAGATGAAGCAGCTTAGGGATGAATATTACTCCACCGGGAATTCCGACTTTGCGGGAAGATATGTGTTTACAGGCTACCGGACGAATACTTCTCTTTCCTTCAAAGGGGATGAAATTAAGACGGCCACGGCGACTACCCCGGCTTATCCCCAGTATACGATCACCGAACAGATCACGATGCAGGATTTCGACAGTGTCAATTATACGTATACGACAGATGGGAAGGGCAAGAATGACCTTCTGGACGGACTGAACAAGGACAGCTGGAAGGAGCCCCAGTATGCGGATATTGAGGAAAAGCAGGTATTTAACACGGATATTCACAGGATCCGGCTCTCCTACAAGGATTTGGAGGCTGCGGATAAGAAGGGCAATCCGCCGTCCATCCAATATAAGGATGCGGATGGAAATCTGAAAGATCTTACAACCATAGCAGGTATTCCTGCGATAACGACGGTTCCGAATGGTACGGATCCTTATCAGGCGGTCAGGGAAGATCCGGACGCAATGATTTTTGTCCCTGAAACCGGAGAGATCCTGATGGGCGATAACGTTTTTTCCACGCTGCAGCAAAGCCCGGACGTTACTACCACCACGGAGCTGCAGGTCACTTATGACAAGCACAACTGGAAGAAAAACGATCTGAAGCCGGAACATTACTTTGCCTGCACGGGAACGACCTTAAACGCTGACGGAACCGAGAAGTCGGTTGACTATAATCAGGAGTATTTGAAGGGCGAGGAAGAAACCCAGATTATTGAATATGACGTGGGCTACAATCAGAAGATCCGGGTGAACACCACGGCCAGGGAGGCCTTTACCCATGATCTGGGCAGGGATATAGACGATCTGGAGGAGGCTCTCAAATCCGTGACGGAGCTCAACGCCACGGTAAAGGATCTGGAAAAGGTGCTTGACGGCCTGCAGGATCCCGCTGACAAGGCTCTGGTTCAGAAGCAGCTGGATGCGGCAAAGAAAGCCTATGATTATACAAGAGAAAATATCCACAACATGTTTCAGAGCACCATGTCAAGCATGCAGTCCTATCTGGATCAGGTCAACAAGGCCAATACGGACAGCGGAACCAGGAGCAGCCGTCTGGAGCTGATCGATAACAGGCTGATGGATCAGAAGGCCACCTTCGAATCCCTGCAGTCGGAAAACGAGGATATTGATATCGCCGAGGTGATCGTGAAGCTTACCAGCACGGAGCTCACGTACAATTCGGCTCTTATGGCCACCGGGAAGATCATGCAGACATCACTGATGAACTACATTTAAGCGTGAAGATGCGCAGACAGGAGAGGCTATGAAGGTTACGACAAAAATATTTGGCGAGATTGTGATTGAGGATGATAAGATCATTCACTTTCCTTCCGGCATTATTGGCTTTCCGGATTTGACGGATTTTGCCCTGATACATGACGAGGAGAAAGGGGCCGGTTCCATTCACTGGCTGCAGTCCCTGCAGGAGCCTGCTTTTGCCATGCCGGTGATGGATCCTCTTATCGTAAGGCCGGATTACAATCCGCAGGTGGACGACGAACTGTTAAAGCCCATCGGCGAGCTGATGCCGGAGGAGATTCTGGTGATGGTCACGGTGACAATTCCCAGCGACCTGACCCGAATGAGCGTGAACCTGAGAGGCCCCGTTATCATCAATACGGTGGAAAGGAAGGCATGCCAGGTGATTGTGGAGGGGGAAACCTACGAGGTGAAATATCCCATTTATGATATCCTCAATTCCAGAAAGAAAGAGGGTGAATAGATGTTAGCTTTATCCAGAAAGAAAAACGAGGCCCTGATTATTAACAACAACATTGAGATCACCGTGCTTGAGATCAAGGGAGAGCAGGTAAAGCTGGGCATCAGCGCACCGAAGGACGTTCCCATTTACCGTAAGGAGGTCTATGTGCAGATTCAGGAGGCCAACAAGGAGGCAGTCAACATGGATGGTCTCGAGGCGCTCAGGGGACTTTTGGGGTAAAAAGATTCGAAACAGATAATGACAGGAAAGAAACCCACGGAAAAACCGTGGGTTTTTCTGGAGGATGCGGATGGAAAAGATAAGCGTGATTATTCCTACCTATAACAGGGCTAAGGAGCTGAAAAGGTCCGTGGAGAGCGTCCTTGCCCAGACATACGATAATTTTGAGCTGATTATAGTGGACGACGGGTCGAAGGACAATACGCAGGAAGTGATAGCTTCCATACCGGACGAGCGAATACGGTACATAAAGCTGGAACAAAACAGAGGGGCCGCAGGTGCGAGAAACGAGGGAGTCAGGGCCTCAAAATGCGATCTGATTGCCTTTCAGGACAGCGATGACATCTGGAGAGAGGAAAAGCTGGAGAGGCAGATGGAATACTGGCGGATACATCCGGACTGCGGACTGGTCTACTGCGCCTATCAGGCGCATCGCATTCTGGAGGGGAAAATTGTGGACGAGTGGGTGGTTTCCGCACAAAATGGCGATTCCAAAAGAAGCCTGCTGGGACAATTACTGCTGAGTAATTCCATCGGGACGCCCGCTATGCTCATGAAAAAGGAATGCTTTCTCGGGGCGGGCGGATTCAACGAAAGCCTCAGAAGCCTGGAGGACTGGGACCTGGCGCTTCGGATTGCGGAGAAATACGAGATAGGCTATGTAAATGAAATACTGCTGGACGCTTATCCCAGCCAGGGAGGAATCTCATCCGGCATAGGAGCCTATTTTGACGGAAGGTGCAGGATGATAGCCGGTTACAGAAGCCAGATGGCACAGGAGGGCGTTTTTGATCTGGCGGTTGGCGAGCTGCTGCAGAAAGCGCAGAAGCAGGGTGTGCTGGAGGCGGTGAAAAAAATGCTGCTGCTGTACATGGGCGGTTAATCGATGGAGGGGAAGGTTGGCAGATGAAAAAGGTCAGCGTAGTGGTTCCGTGCTATAATGCGGCAAAATATCTGGATAAGTGCGTCGGGAAGCTCTTGAATCAGACGATCGGGAGGGATGCCATGGAGATCATTCTGGTAGATGACGCCTCCACGGACGCAGGAGAGACCTGGAAGCTGATAACGGAATATGAACAGAGATTTCCGGACACGGTCCTGGCAGTCAAACTGGAACAGAATCTTCGTCAGGGAGGGGCCAGAAATGTGGGGATCTCCTGCGCAGGCGGCGAATATGTCCTGTTCTGCGATGCGGACGACTGGCTGCTTGAGGAAACCCTGGAGCATAGCTACCTTGCGGCTAGGCGATATGATGCGGACGTGGTGGAATTTGCCGGAACCAATGTAAGAGACAGACAGGCCTGCGTGGAGTTGGAGGCGGGAAACGGAAGCCGCCTTTTCGAGCTGGATTCGGAGAAGAAAAGAAAGGATTTTCTTTTATATGTAAATGAGAATGTCTCTCTGGGCTCCCAGACCAAGCTGTACCGGCTGTCCCTGATCAGGGAACATCAGATTGCATTTGTGGAACACATGATCTTTGAGGAGCCTTCTTTTGTGATACCGGTGAGACTGTACGAAAAAAGACACGTTTTTCTGGACGAGAAGCTTTATGTCTGGTACCTGTCGCAGGGCAGCACGCTTCGAAGCGACTGGGAAAAGGAGCATAAATGGGAAAATCTGCAGGCCTGGGTATGTCTGATGGAGAATTTGTCAGAGCGGGGAATCCTTTCCGGCTATTACCGGGAACTGGAATATCTGTTCTTTAATTATGGACTGGCGGAAACCATCCGGATGCTCAAACAGAGGGGGTGCTCCCTGCAGGAAGAGGAATTGCGGATGATGATTGATATAACCAGGGAGCTGTTTCCCGACATCCGGCAGAACACCTATGTCAGCAACAGTGAAAACGGGGATGTATGGAGCCGGCTTGCGTTCAGGCTGCTGCAGCTGTAAGTTCAAGCGGAGAGTCAAAACATCAGTTTTTTTGGAAAATAACTAAATAATTCCTTATTTTATCCGATATAAACTAAAGAAGACAGAAAGACTTTAAGTCAGTTACTACAAATTAAAAATATCACATGGAGGTGATCATAATGGCAATTGAACCATTAAACAGTGCGATGACATATCAGGCACAAATTACACCGCAGGCCAAGCCTGTGCAGAAACCGGTTGTGGAAAACACGGATGTTACTACGACAGAGCAGGCTGCAACGTACGATCCCACTACCTTGAAAGTGGCAGGACCAGAGAAACAGGACAGCCAAAGCCAGAGTGGGCAGGACGGTTCTTTTAACAGTCAGCAACAGCAGGTCACGCATGAGCAGATCAAAAAAGCGGTTGAAAGACTGAACAAAAATCTGTCCAATTCGGAAGCGATTTTCGGGATTCATGATGCGACCAACCGAGTGACAATCAAGATCATTGACAAGGAGACCAAGGAGACGATCAAAGAGCTCCCTCCGGAAAAGACCCTTGATATGATCGCAAAGGTGTGGGAGCTTGCGGGAATCCTGATTGATGAAAGGAGATAGGAGGTAAGCTATGGCAATGCGCGTAACCGGAATGAATTCCGGTCTTGATACAGAAACAATTATACAGGAGCTTGTAAAGGCAAAAAAGACAAAGGTGGACGATGCCAAAAAGGCGCAGAAAAAGCACGAATGGAAGCAGGATGCATGGAAGGAATTAAACAATAAGCTTAAGAACCTTCAGAATAAGTTTATCAACAACATGTGCTTCTCATCCGATTATATGAAGAAGACCACCAGGGTATCCAACAGCAGTATTGCCAGCGTGATTACAGGCGGAGGAGCGGTGGACTGCACGCAGAGCCTGACGGTAGACAGACTGGCCAGGAACGCCTATCTGACCGGCGGTAAAGTGGCAAATACGGATAGTTCCAAGGGTGATGTAACGGCTCTTTCAACCCTTAAGGATTTAGGGTTTACGGGCAGCGGCAGCATTGATCTGACCGTGGGCGGAAAAACCACTTCCATTGAAGTCAAGGAAGACACCACCATATCTGATGTTCTGTCACAGATTAAGAGCACCGGCCTGAACGCAAGCTTTGATGAAAAGCAGCAGAGGTTTTACATAAGCGCCAAGGATCCCGGAGCCAGTGGAGATTTCACATTTGGCGGGAATGCGGATGCGTTAAAAGCGCTTGGGCTTGTTGAGGGTACGGATCCGGCTGATCAGACACTGGCAAGAAAAATTAAAGGCGAGGATGCGCAGATCACCTTAAACGGCGCAACCTATACCAGCAGCAACAACGTGTTTGACATAAACGGTCTGACCATTACCGCACTAGATAAAGGAGAAACCTCGATTACAACCGAGAACGACACGGACGGCATCTATGACATGCTGAAAAACTTCCTCAAGGAGTACAATTCCGTTATCAATGAGATTGATAAGCTGTACAATGCGGGTTCCGCAAAGGGTTATGAGCCTTTGACCAGCGAGGAAAAGGAGGCCATGACGGAGAAGGAAATCGAGGAGTGGGAGAAGAAGATCAAGGATTCCGTTCTGCGCAGGGACAGCAATCTTTCCACTGTGGGAAGTGCTCTTAAGGAGATTATGGCAAGCGGCTTTGAGGTGAACGGGACGACAATGCATCTCTCCGATTTCGGTATCGCAACGCTTGGCTATTTCAGTGCGGCAGACAATGAGAAATACGCATACCATATTGACGGAGATCCGGATGATACGAACACCTCCGGTAATGCGGATAAGTTAAAGGGCATGATCAAGAATGATCCGGACACCGTCGTTTCCTTCTTTACGCAGCTGTCCCGAAGCCTGCAGGACAAGATGAAGGATCTGTCCAAGTCCGTGAACGGATACCGCAGCTATGGCAGCTTCTATGACGACAAGAAGATGAAGTCCGACTATGACGACTACACTTCGAAGATTAAAGATCTGGAAGATAAGTTGACAGCCTATGAGGATAAATGGTATGCTAAGTTCAGTGCAATGGAAACTGCTCTCGCCAAGATGCAGTCCAATGCAAATGCAGTTACCAGTTTATTAGGAGGTTCATAATATGCCATTACCCAATGCATATGCACAGTACAATAACAGTAAAATTCTTACGGCTTCGCCTGCGGAGCTTACGCTGATGTTATACGAGGGAGCGATCAAATTCTGTAATTTTGCAATCACGGCAGTGGAGCAGAAGGATATTCCGAAGGCTCACACCAATATCGTCAAGGTTGAGAGGATAGTCGATCATCTGAGAAAGACCCTTGATATGAAATACCCGGTGGCGAAGGATTTTGAGAGAGTGTATGTGTACTTGGACAGGCGCCTGGTGCAGGCAAATACCAAAAAGGATGTGGAAATACTTAAGGAGATACTCGGACACCTTCATTCCATGCGGGATACATGGAAAGAGGTAATGCGCATTAACCGCGAAAGAGGTGCTCTATGATAGAAAATTACCTGGTGATTTTGGAGGACAGTCTGAAGCAGAAAAAGACGATCCTGGAGGAAATAGCAGGATACAATGTCATGCAGGAAGTTCTCCTGAAACAGGAAAATATGTCCTTGGAGAAATTCGATGAATATGTGGACAAAAAAGACACTCTTATTCAGAAGATTGTAAGTCTGGATGAAGGATTCGACAGTCTTTATGAAAAGGTCAGAGAGCAGCTGATTTCCAACAAGGATTCTTATAAGGAGCAGATCGCCAGGATCCAGCAGCTGATCACCGAGGTGACGGAGAAGGGCGTTAAGATCCAGACTCAGGAAGCCAGAAACAGAGATCTGCTGACGGCATATTTCAGCAAAGAGCGCGCTTCCCTAAAGCGCGGGAGAAAATCTTCCAAGGCGGCTCTCGGTTATTACCAGAACCTCAGCAAGGCGGCAAGAGAAGATGCCAGTACCATGGATATGAAAAAGTAAAAAAATGCGGCGTTTGTTTTTTGAAACAAACGCCGTGTGTTTTATATGCAGGAACGTATATGGAAGTTATGAAGGGATAGAAGGGAGGATGTGCAATTTCATCATATTGCTTGGATGTACGAAGTATGTGTCCGGAAATTCTGGATAATTGGAATCCCAATAAGAGATACGAATCGAATGAAAGTATATTAAATACAGAAACGTTGGCAGGGGAGATTCATAGAGAAATAGAAGCAATAACTGATATGGTAATTAAAATGGAAATTGACGGGGTGCTGGTATGATTCATTTTGATGATGTAAAAGACAGAGTAATAAATTATCTTAGAGGCTATAGAGATGATAGGGCAGGAACAGGAGAGTTTTATGTTATAAGAGACATCTATGGTAAAATTTCGATTTATATTATGGGATCGTATGATTCTGAAGATATAAAAAATGAAATCCTGGAAATGATAGGTGAAAATTGGATTGGCCAGGTGCGCTGTATTAATAAGAACAGTATACTGTTTGATGAAATTTATAAAAGTGTCCGTCAGGTTGATAAAGATATTTATTATGGCGAACGTCCGTTAGTAAAGAAAAATTGGAATTATGGTTCAAAGGTAAGATTGGCGAACCAGGCAAAAAACATTACGTTTTATTCCTATAAAGGCGGTGTGGGCAGGACGACAACCTTAGCCCTTACCGCATTGCAGATAGCCCGCAAAGGGAAAAAAGTTGTAGTGATCGACATGGATTTGGAGGCCCCTGGATTGTCTACCATTTTAAAGCAGGAGGATGGAATAGAGTATCCTAAATATGGAGTGGTGGATTTTCTGGTGGAGTGCGAAAAAGAGAATGGACAGATCGACTTGAACGAGTATGTCTATTCGTTTGCATCAAAAGAGTTATTGGGGATGAATGGCGGGGAGCTGTATGTCATGCAGGCAGCCAACCTTTTGGTAGGTGGCGGTGAAAACTATTACAATAAGCTTTCCCGTATTGATTTTAATATGGAAAAATTTTATCAAAACAATAATCCTGTGACAAATCTATTCGAGCAGATAAATATTCAGTATCAGCCGGATTACATTTTGATAGATTCCAGAGCCGGAATACATGATATCGGAGGACTGACACTGTTCAATTATTCCGATGAAGTGGTGGCATTGTTTTATGGAAATGAACAAAATATGGTTGGCCTTGATTTTGTCCTGCCTAAATTATGTAGAAAAGATATTCCTTTTTATCTGATAAATACGCCTGTTCCCGTATTAGAGGATGTGGCCAGGGAAGAGATTGATTATTATATCAGTAATAGCCTGCATATTCTGGAAAGGGAGAACTATTTCGATGATATTCCGGACTTGTATGATGAATCATCCGTACATTTTCCACTGAATATCAGTTATGATGCGGTTACGGCAAATATCAATTCAGAGTCAAAGCTGCTGCAATTAATGATGCGTGATGGTGAGAAGAATATTTATAAGCAGATTGCCGATTTGCTTGAAAAGCCCCAGGAGGATACGGCGGAGAGCTTTATAAAAACTGACCGGAAGGCAATCCTGCAGGCGGTTGAAGGGATTATTAAGGTAGAGACTCCTTCGGCGGAAAATGAATTCGATTCTTATGAAAGTTTAAAGAAGAATTTTTATCCGTTGAAAGAATATAAATATATTTTCGATAACAGCAAGTTTATTATTACAGGCTCAAAGGGGAGTGGAAAGACGGCTTTGTTCAAGGTATTAAGCTGTGAAAGATATGCCAAGGAAATGGCGGAATATATTGGTATTCCAGAGCGGGAAGTATCATTTAACACCTGGCTGGTCGGACTGGATGCCACGGAAGAGTTCCCTGATAAGGCAAATTTCAGAGCCATTGGAAGAATGCGTGATACAGAATATTATTTGGTGTATTGGAAAATACTTGCAGTCAGAACTCTGAAAGAAATTATCAAGCAATATAAGATAAGCGGATACGCATATCTGGAAGAAATTTTTTCCTGTAAATACAGTCAGATTATCGATTACATTCAGAAATACGGCAATCTAAATGTGGAGCTGTCCGAGCTTTTAGGCGAAGTGAACCGTTATCTGGAGAGGGATCGCAGAGTAATCACGATTACGTATGATTCTCTTGATATATGTATTGACAAAGAATTCAGAAGCGGATTGATTTCGGAATTGGTTGCCTTTTGGGCGGAAAACAATTTGAGATATAAAAATTTACGGACCAAAATATTTTTACGCAACGATATTTTTAAGAATGAAGTTTTACTCACAGATAAAATCAAGCTGAATAATTATAGAAGTAACGTCGAGTGGACTTATGATTATCTGCTTGCCATGCTGTGGAAACGTATGATGGAAGCCAGTGACGAACTGAAACTTTTAATGAAGACGGCGTTAGAAGAAGCGGGTTATTCTTTGACGGAATCCAGTTTGGTAGGTATTGTGCCAAAGCCAAATGAAGAGATTAATAAGATTATGTTGAATACGCTGGTGGGTGAGCGGATGGGGAAGGATAAGACGTATACCTATAATTGGATCCTTTACCGTCTGGCGGATACCAACAATAAGATTGTCCCCCGCAGTATTATAAAACTGTTTTCAACTGCATCCAGATATGAATTGGACGAAATAGAGATGGGCAACAAAGATGGCGCAAAAATATTAAAGCCCAGGTCTCTAAAAAATTCGATCGAAGAAGTTTCAAAGGACAGAGTGACCGACATGAGCGAGGAATATGCAGAATACCGTCCCATATTTGACAATTTGAAGAACTACTGCAGTATATTCCCCACGGATGAGGAAACCTTGCATTATGCTCTGATCAAATGCGGGATGAATGAGGAAAACCTCAAGACAGTGATAGACAACCTGATTGACATTGGAATACTGAAGGAATACCAGAGAAGGAAAAGCGATCCGATCAGATACCATATACCGGATATCTATTTGAAGGGGATGAAGTTGAGAAGGAAGGGAGACAAATAATAAGCCGGAGGACAGGGAGAGGTCAGCCTTGCAGCCAAACCCTTCCCATCCTCCTTGCGTATCTGGACTAAAACGCCTCAGGAAACAACACCTGCATCATCTGGCAGACCCGGTGGATATAGGTATGGCGTTCCTTTACCTTGCGCAATCCCTGTTCGGCGATTTGAAGCCGCTCATCCTCGTGATCCAGATAATAAGCGATCTTATCCAGAAGCTCTGCCGTGTTTTCGTAACATTCCAGATCCTCCCCGACGGTAAAATATTCCGGAATCTCGCTCTGGTAATTGGTGATCAGAAAACCTCCGCAGCCCAGAATATCCCAGATGCGCTGGGAGAGACCGCTTCGGATGGAGTGCATGGTAATGTTCAGATTGATTTTACTGCTGGAAAATATTCTGGGCATTTCCGTATGGGTGGTAGCGCCGCCCCTGCAGCGGATGCCGGGAACATGCGCCAAATCCGAAGTATCGCTTCTGGTGTACAAATCCACGGGAAATTCCTGCCCGACCTGCGCAAGGGTGCGGATACGCTCCAGAGAGGAAACCTGCATACCCAGATAGTAGTTGGCGGCCACGAAGGAGTCCGTGTTCTCAAAAGCGTCAGGAAGCCGGTAGAACGAGCTGTCGGCCTGACGGATGGCCTCGATCAGGGAAGGGGTGAGAGATTCCTCCAAAAGGGAATATTCGGGCACCTGCATCTGCGCCTCCATGATACCGTCAGCATATCCTCTGTGAAAATCGTCCAGGGCAAGCCCTGCAAGAGGCGATTTTTCTTTGTACAGGGAACCCACAAAAGAGATAGTGCAGTCATACGGTTTGCGGTCTTTTTCAGACAGGGAAGAAAGCGTCCGTTCCCACCTGTCAACATTCGTTGCAAGGGGCAGGTAAAAAATCCCCCCGGGATTTTCCGGCTGAAATCTCTCATACTGCGTATGGTCAAACAGGAAGATCCGGTTGCAGCTGTTGCGGATGGCGGCGGAAAAAAGCTCCAGCACGGGACAGTCCACGCTCAGGGCCACATACAGGACGTGGAGCCGCTGGCAGATCTCGGATATGTAAGGGAAGAAGTTGACGCTGAACACAAAAGAAGCCTGATGTGTCAGGATTAATTCGCTCAGAGAGCGGATCCTCTCGCTGGCGGATATGGACTTCTGTTCCATCTCAATGCGCTCCTCGATCACGGTGATCCCGCAGGCCCTGAAGGCCTCAATAAGATCCGGCTCGCAGATACTGTTGTAGCGGTGAATGATGATTTTCATGGAGATCTCCTTGTTGTATGCTGTTTTCACTGGTAACAGTATGTACGATGGGGCGGGAGTTGTCAAGGGCGCAGGGTAAACCGATGCGTGCATTGACTTCCGGGGAGCGGATGGTATACTTTTAAGTGCGCATCTCGTATTTTGGAAAGAAATAAGCAGGAAAATCAGCAGAGCACAGGAAATACGACATGCAGGTGATTATGATGATTTTTATATTCAGTCAAAAAGCCCCTGCCACAATTTGTCTGCCACAAAAGATTAACTATCTTGAAATTATGACGATAATATATTAAAATGAATTTGTATGTTCAAAAAGCCAGAAAACAGAGTTGAGGATGCCGGTATATGAGGAAAACGAAGAAAAAGCGTGCCAGAGAGTATGTCAGGCTGCTTGACAAAGCCCATGAGGCAGTCAGGAAAGCGATTGAAACCCGAAATACAGGCATTGCAATGGAGCTTTTGGAAGAGTGCCAGGATGCGGCGATACAGCTGGGCGGCCTGATTGAGGAGTCGGAAGGCGAGAATTTCAGTACGATTTCAATACTCGAAGATTACTGCGAGCTGGTCTACCAGATCCACGAGGCGGTAAGGGAAGATGCGAAAGCCGATGCGGGCAGGTTTTATAAGAGGCTGCACAAGTTTTCCATTCAGATAGAGAACAGCATTAATAATGAGATAGCCACGCAGACGGAGGCCGTGTTTTTGCCATATAAGGCGTCCATGTGGGATTCCCTGGAAAGCGTGTGGAAAGCGGCGGACGAGGATCCGGACTGCAGCGCTTACGTGATTCCCATTCCCTACTATGACAAAAATCCGGACGGAAGCTTTGGGGAGGCGCATTATGAGGGGGATCAGTATCCGGCTTATGTGCCTGTCACGGACTACAACAGTTATGATTTCGAGGAACGCAGGCCGGATATTATTTTTATACATAATCCCTATGACCAGTACAATCGTGTCACCAGCGTGCATCCCTTTTTTTACACATCGAATCTGAAAAAGTTTACTGACAAATTAGTATATATATCTTATTATATAATGTCGGAGATTGATCCGGACAATCAGGAAGCCGTGGATGGAATCAAGCATTTCTGCACGGTTCCCGGCGTAGTCAATGCGGACAAGGTCATCGTGCAGTCAAAAGGCTGGCGTCAGATCTATATCAATGTGATGACGGCGGAAATGGGAGAGGGGACCAGAAGCATCTGGGAGGAAAAGATTCTGGGACTTGGCTCGCCCAAGGTGGACAAGGTGCTGGGCACCCGAATAGAGGATATCGAAATTCCAGAGGAATGGCGCAGGATCATCGATAAGCCGGATGGAAGCCGGAGGAAGATTATTTTTTATAACACCTGCGTTACCGCCCTGCTTCAGCACGGGGAAAAGATGCTGAGAAAGATGGAGCAGGTATTTGAGACCTTCAAAGAAAATCAGGAGGAAGTGGCGCTTCTCTGGCGGCCTCATCCCCTGGTTCAGGCTACCATTAAATCCATGCGGCCGCAGCTCTGGGAAGAATACCGCAAGCTGATGGAAAAATACCGGGAGGAAGGCTGGGGAATCTATGACGATACCCCGGACATGAACCGGGCGATCGTGCTCAGCGACGGGTATTACGGGGATGCAAGCAGTATCGTTCAGCTGTATGAGAAGACCGGGAAGCCGATTATGATGCAGGATGTGGAGGTTTTGAAGTCAGCTAGATATGAATATGATATAGCATCAGCAGAGGCTATCTGCAATTATCGAGGTAGCTATTATTTCGTTTTTATGTATGAACCGCTTTTATGTAAGATGAATCAGGAAACATTGGAATGTGAGCTACTTTATAGGTTTTATGAAGGAGAGAGTGTGGGAAGACTTTACAGAAAGATAGTTCCATATAAAAGCCGTTTATTTTTGGTTCCTTTTTTTTCGGATCATATAGCAATCTATGACATAGGAACGGAGAAGCTAAAATTTATAAGGTTAAATGAAAATTATGTAGATGTAAGATGGCAGGAAAATTTAGTTTCTGCAAAATTTATAGATGTTATAGTAAAGGATAGGTTCCTTTACATGATTCCTTATACTTACCATGCGATTATCAAAATAGACATGGAATATTTGACATTAGAAGAAATTCCATTAGGCAGGAAGGGAACGGATATATTTTATTATTGTATGGGTTCTGCCTGCCAGCAAGGAAATAAAATCGTTTTTCCTATTTATAGTGAAGGTAGTGTATGTGTCCTAAATATGGATACGCAAGAGTCAGACAGGGTTTTTCCGACTGGAAGAGAAAAAAAATATAGTAATATTTTTGGTATAGGAAATAGAATATGGTTAATACCGGAAAAATTGTACGAAGGTATAGATATCTGGAATATAACAAGTAAAGAAGTTGAGAAAACGCTGGCTCTTACGGATGAAATCAATATTCAATCTCATAAGAAAGAGACTATGGATATTAGAATAGGATTTCTTTCTGATAGTAAGTTACACTTATTGCCCTTTGGGCTAGATTACGGAGTGGTGGTTGATGTTGCATCAGAGAAAGCTAGTATATGGAATTTACCAAATGAATATTCAAAAGAAGAGTTTCCGACTGACCAACAATATTTGTTTGGGTTAAGATATAATTCGGTGTTGTTTGAGGATAAGAGAGTTTTGATCTGTGGATTTAGAGGAGAATGGTTAGAGTGTAAAGCTGATAAAGTTTGTGTGATAGAAAGGCGGTCTGTGCGGGACAAGAGGTTAACAGCGGCATTATCCATTAAAAAACTTAGCAAGGTAATAGCAGAGGGAAACTTGGATTTGGAGGATTTCATCAAAATTGAGAGAGAAAATTTAAATACAGATACAGGGGATGATATTGGAAAAAATGTATACGAATATATGAGCGGGCAGGATTGAAATGAACATTTATATAGAGCGACTAAAAGACGCATTAGATAAGGTGGAAATTACGTCAGGAAGAGCTACAAGGATGACATATACAAATGGAATCAATGAGCTTGTGGAGGTATTTAGAACATACAAAAACAGTAGGAGAGGCGTTTATTTGTGTGGTAATGGCGGGAGCGCAGGTATAGCGCAGCATATGACAGCAGATTATCTGAAGAATGGCGGGATTTTTACACATAGCTTATATGGGCAGACAACATTGACCTGCCTATCAAATGATTTGTCATACGAATATGTTTTTTCTAAACAATTGGAATTGATGGCAAAGGAAAAAGAACTTTTAGTAGCGCTTAGCAGTTCAGGAGAATCTGAAAATATTATAAGAGCAATCAGAACGATTAGAAAATTCAATGGGATAGTTATCACGTTGACTGGATTTAAAGAAAATAACCGAATACGTGGTACAGGTGATTGGAATATTTATGTGCCTGTAGAACATTACGGTATTGTGGAATCTATTCATAATATTATATTACAACAAATAGTAGATGAAATAGTTGCAGTAGATGGAGTCGCATTAAAGTTGGAAAAGGATTTGTAAATATGGGCAGTCAGATGGTAGAACAGGCTGTTATATTGGCAGGGGGATTGGGAACAAGGTTAAAACCTTTTACGGACGAAAATCCGAAACCTATGTATTCAATAAATAGCAAGCCATTTATTGAATATCTGATAGAACAGATACGGAGCTTTGGAATTAAAAATGTATTAATATTACTGGGCTATATGCCTGAAAAGATAATGGACTATTTAAAAAGTGGCGAAAAATTTGGCGTATCAATTTCCTATGATATAACGCCTGTTAATTTTCAAACAGGTGATAGATTAAAACATGCAGAGGAAAAGTTATATCCAAAGTTTCTATTAATGTATTGTGATAATTATTGTCCAATTGATTTTATACGTCTAGAGCAGGATTTTTTTGAAAATGATTCGTGGATACAGGTAAGCGCATATGAAAATAGAGATTTGTATACGAAAAGCAATCTCCGATTGGACAAAGCAGGAAAGGTTCTGGCCTATGATAAAAAAAGAAAAAATCCTGACTTACAATGTGTTGATATAGGATATGCTATTGTGAAGAAAAAACTTCTGGATATGATTTCCGTGGAAAATCAAAATTTCGAAAGTGTTGTGTATCCTTATGCTGTTCAAAATAGTAAAATGTATGCCACTGTGACAAAGCATCGTTATTATTCAGTCGGCTCATGGGAAAGGATTGAGCTTACGAAACAATTTTTTTCTAATAGACATACGGTGTTTCTCGACAGGGATGGAACAATAAATCAAAAAGCGCCTAAGGCCTGTTATATAGAAAGGCCGGAACAATTTATTTGGTTAGATGGTGCAAAGGAGGCTGTCAGATTATTAAAAGAATCTGGATATAGATTAATACTTGTATCGAATCAACCGGGAATAGCCAGAGGAAATCTAACAGAGGAAACATTGAAGCGGATACACAAAAAAATGCAGGAGGAGTTGCAGCAAGAGACCGGATATCAGATAGATGCCATATATTATTGTCCGCATAATTGGGAAGAAGGTTGTGAATGTAGAAAACCGAAACCAGGTATGTTGTACCAGGCACAGAAAGATTTTAGCCTGAATCTTACAGAGTGTATTCTGATTGGCGATGATAATAGGGATATAGAGGCAGGAAATATAGCTGGGTGTAAGACGTATCAGGTAACAGAAAATAGAAATTTATTACAGATTGTAAAGGAATTGGTTAAAGAGCGATGATTATATCAAAGACACCACTCAGGGCTTCTTTCTTTGGGGGAGGTACAGACTTTAAAGATTATTATGAAAATAGTATATATGGATATGGTTCTGTTATCAGTACAACGTTGAATATGTATGTATATATTATGGTCTGTAAACGTTTTGATCGTAAAATACGCGTTTGCTATACCCGCAATGAGTTTGTGGATTCTGTTGATGAGATACAGCATAATATCATAAGAGAAGCACTGAGAATTGTCGGAATAGAGAATGGCATTGATATTGTATATTCAGCAGATATTCCATTAAGTTCAGCAGGAGTCGGACTTGCCTCATCCAGCGCTTTGGCTGTGGGCGTACTTAATGCATTATATACGTATAAAGGAGTGTATGCTTCGCCGGAGAAACTGGCGAGGATGGCATGTGAGATTGAAATAAACCGATTGGGAAATCCCATTGGAATTCAGGATCAGTATGCTTGTGCATATGGAGGTTTTCGTATTTATAAGTTTTGGGCGGACGGAAAAGTATCTGCTACACCTGTAAAAGCATTTAAAGAAAATATCAAAATTTTGCAGAATAATTTAATGCTTTATTATACAGGACAGACGAGAATATCGTCTGAAATATTAGCTGAACAAAAGGATAATATACCAGATAAAAATGGAATACTGAATCAGATGGTCGAAATGGTAGATAAAGCTTCATATATTATAAACGATGCGGATATAGGACAGTGGGGGAAGATGCTAGATGAAGCGTGGTATATGAAGAAAAGTTTGGCTTCAAAAATATCAAATCAGGATATTGATCTGATGTACGAAAGAGCGAAAGAGGCGGGTGCAATAGGCGGGAAAGTTCTTGGTGCAGGAGGTGGAGGTTTTTTGCTTTTGTATGTATTAGATGAAAATAAGAAAAATGTAAGAAATATGTTGCGGGATTATAAAGAGATTGAGTTCGCCTTTGAAAATGAAGGTAGTAGGATTATTTTTATGGAGGATAACCGTGGATAACGTTATTATATTTGGATGCGGGCCTACCGGATTGCGGACTTATGAAGAACTAAAAGGTGAAAATAATATTATAGCATTTCTGGATAATGATGAACAGAAAGTGGGGACAGCTATAGAAGGAATACCTGTTTATAAACCGCAAGAGAATCTTTTGATAGACAAGGATTATAATTATATTGTAATTGCTTCGGTATATGGAAAGTGGCAAATAAAAGAACAATTAAACAAATTAGGGATTAAGGATGGAAAAATCAGATTTCATTCAAAAGGATCCAATATATTACTCCCTTTTTTAAAGAACTTATCAGAAGATTTCAAAGAAGCAAATATAACTGGTATGTGTGCAGAAGTGGGCGTCTTTAGAGGGGAAAGCGCTTGCTTAATAAACAAATTTTTTCCAGATAGAGAATTGCATTTATACGATACATTTGAAGGTTTTGCTCAGATTGATATAGAATATGAACATCTGGTCGGAAGAAAGGATGCGGTAGCAGGGCAGTTTAGCGATACTTCTATAGAACTTGTTATGAAAAATATGGTTTATCCGGAGAAGGTGATTATTCATAAAGGTTATTTCCCGGACACTGCGAAAGGGTTAAATATCCAATTTTGTTTTGTAAGAATTGACTTGGATTTATATGTACCCACCGAGGCGGCGCTAGATATTTTTGTCCCTTTGATGGTGCCGGGCGGTGTAATATTGGTGCATGATTATTTTGGCAATCAGTATCCCGGAATAAAGAAAGTAGTTAAAAAATTTGTAGGACAGTATCCTGGATTACATAAAGTTCCGATAGGAGATGCTATGTCGATTGCAATAGTGGGTTTTTAAAGAGAGTAGTGTGAATATATTTTGATTGGAGGTATTTGTGAAACGAATTTCAGTTATTATGCTGACCTATAATCGAAAAAAAATGGTTCCATTTATGATAGAGGATATATTAGATCAGAGTTATAAAGAATTTGAATTTATTATTATAGATAATGGCAGTACAGATGGAACTGATGAGGTATTAAACAAATACGCTAAATTGGATTGTAGAATAAGAGTAATTACTCTGGAACAGCCGTGGTCTATAGGAAAAGCAAGAAATGTTGGCGTAAAGAATGCAAAGGGCCAGTTTGTGGCATTTGTTGATGATGACGATAGAGTTAAGTCTGATTTTTTAGAGTTTTTGCTTTCGTTAATAGAAGAAAATTATGCCGATATTGCTATGTGCGGTGCAACAGAAGGGAATGGGCAAACAAAGAAACCACAATGTATATTTGATAACAAGATGGTTTTGACGGGAGAAGAAGCGTTGAGATTGCTGCTTGGCAGAAAATATATCCGGGCGGGGATACCAACAAAATTGTATAAAAGAAATATTCTTGAAAAGTATCCATTTGAGGAAAATTACAAGAATGAAGATATCCATACTCAATATAAATATTTATTAGAAAGTGAAAAGGTGGTTATCCATGGGCTCGATAAGTATTATATTACCCGCCATGATGGTAATATATCAGGATTTACGAGTGATGCAGGAAAATGGGATGTAAAAACCATGCAAGATTATCTTACAGCATTTCATAACAGGACAGAATTTATTAAACAGTGGGCTCCGAATACGCTCGGATTGGCAGAATATACAGAATGGTCGTTTATGATTAGTATGATTGACAAGATTAACAGATTTCAATTGAAAGATTGTGCAGTGCTTGAGAAAAAAATATTGAAAATTCTAAAAGCGAATAAAGAGCAATTTATTAATATGCCAGAAATAAAGGATTTTGAAGTGAAGTGGATCGAAAAATACATAGGATGATATAAAGTGTTAAATCTTTTGATTGCTAGACGTTTATTTGCCAAAATTGGAGACAAGTGAAAATGGATATTACTAAAATCGTTCCATCGTTTGACAATAAAAGAAGTGTTTTAGGAGAAGTATTACCTCTTAAGACCCCGTTTAATGTAATTATAGATACGAGTGAAAGATGTAATTTTCAATGTAAATATTGTTTTAGAAGCGATGCAGATAAGGATAAGTGGGGTTATGCTAAGAATAATCAGTTGATGGAGTGGGATATTTTTATAAAGATAGTGGAACAAGTTAAAGAGTTTGAAGACGAGATTAGGCAGATATCTTTGTCAGGACATGGAGAGCCGCTGTGTAATAGAAAAATACCAGATATGGTGCGCTATATTAAATTGCAGGGGATTCATAGTAGAGTTTCGATTCATACTAATGCATCATTGTTAGATCGAGAGTTCATTGATGATTTGATAGATTCAGATATTGACAGAATCGTAGTTTCATTACAAGGAATTACGAGTGAGAAATATTGGGAAGTGTGTCATGCCAGAGTAAATATTGAAGAGTTCTATGGGAATCTTCAATATTTATATCAAAATAAGAAACATACGCAAGTACATATTAAAATTATGAATGTTGCTCTGGAAGCAGGAGAAGAAAAAAAGTTTTACCAATTGTTTATTCCTATCGGAGACAGAATATTTATTGAGCAGGAAGTTCCGATATGGAAAGGAGTGAATTCGGATAAAGGAAAGTACGAGATAGAGAATAAATATGGGGATAGCTTTCCTATACAGAAATGTTGCCCATTAATCTTCCATACAATTATGATCACGCCAAATGGGGATGTTTATCCGTGTACGCAATTGCTCAGAGAGGACAGGTTAGGGAATATTAAAGATAATTCACTTCGAGAATTGTGGGAATGTGAATATAGGATGCAGTTACTTAGAAAACAGTGCGAGCTCGATAATCCGGAAATATGTAAAGACTGCTATATAAGACAAAATTCAATATATTCGGTAGAAGATATGATTGATAACTATAGAGAAAGGATATTAGAGCGCTTGACGAGGGGCTAGAAATATGAAAGACAATGTAAGAAACTATGCATGGCCGATAACGGCAATAAGTAAGGAAAACCATATAATAATAAACAAGTGCGTAAAAGAGCATAGGGATTTATTTGTATCCAGAACAATTGTAATTTTTGGTGCGGGAATCAGAGGTGCAGAGATTTCAGTTATACTTGAAAGTGAGGGCTATTCTAATATAGTATTTACAGATAATAATTCGGAGAAGTGGGGAGGCGTAATTGATAAATATCCAATTATCAGTGTCGATGAAGCTATGTCTCGAAAGAACAAAGCGGTATATTTGGTATCTACTGAAGAAGGAGAGCCGATTTGCAGGCAATTAGAAAGATATGGCTTAAAACGAGAAATAAATTTTTTCTTTCCGAAACCAGATTTATATCAGAGATTTATTCAAGAATTTCAGCGTGACATGCGGGGGGAAGTATTAATAATGGGTGACTGCATGTTTGAGGTGGTATCATTTGATGATAAAAACAAAGATTCACTGACAGAATTAATGCAACAAAAATTAGGCTATGAAAATGTAAAGCATTTGACAATGCATGGAATGGGGCTGCCGACATTTTATCATATGTTAAAGGCACAGATCAATAACGGAATGAAACCAGGCATATTTGTAGTTATGCTTAATTTTGAAACATTGACGGGTAAACAGCATTTGCTGCCACGGTCACAGCATACAGAATTAGTGAAGAAGGTGGCGGAAATATCATGTGACCCTGAAGGAGAATTGCAGGATTATGTTAGTATAGTTGAAGAACGAGTTAAAAATGTTCAGGCAGAATTTTTTACTACGAATAAGTTTTTATCAAATAAAGCATCTCATAATCAGAAAGGACAGATTAGTGATAATGCGGCAAAGGTATTCTTAAAGTTAAATTATATGTACAGAATGGATCCAGAAATAGAGAGTATTAAATATTTGAAAAAAATAATGCGCATAGCACATGAAAATGAGTTTATAGTATTGCCGTTTGTTCCACCGGTAAATTATGAACGGGGAATAGAATTATTTGAAGATAGGTTTGAAGTTGCATATAATGCAAATTTGGAAATTTTAAAAAAGATAGTAAATGATGGTGGATTTTCATTACTGGATTTGAGTCATGTATGTCAGAAAGAACTATTTGCGCATACATCTACCCCTGATGAGACTACAAACTATCAGGGAAGAGAGAAAATTGCAACGCTTTTGTGTAATGAGATAAAAAGGTTGGAAGGGAAATAGAAAATGGAAAAAATTGAACAATTTATAAAAAAGGTGTTGTTGGAAATAACTGGAGAAGATATTAGTGATAATCACTTGTCGCTTTTAGATGAAGAATTGTTAGATTCTATGAGTATTCTTTATTTGGTATCTGAGATAGAAGATAAATTTGAGATACAAATTCCAATGGACGAGATTGTTGAGGATAATTTTCAAAATATGGAATCAATTGTCGCATATATAAAATCTAAATGTGAAAATTGCCAGTGAGGGGAAAATGAAGTATACCGTAATTCATTATTTGGAAAATGCATATATAAAATTTCCTGACAAGATTGTTTGTGGGGATGATATTCAGGAAATTACATATAAAGAATTATGGAACAGGTCTGATGTGATGGCATCGGCGTTAATAAAGCTTTTTGGTGATGTACACTCGCCGATACCAATCATGATGAAGAAGAGCTGTAAAGCGTTGGTTGCAATGTGGTCGATCATTAAGACAGGTGGATGTTATGTAATGATTGATCCAATGCTTCCAAGAGAGCGAATAGATAATATTTTGAAAGTTTTGAATGTAGATACAGTTATAGTAGATGATGATCGATTTGCAGAAAGACTGAAAGGTCTAAAAATTTTATGGTATGAAGAATTATACCAGCCACAGAATGATAGAGAATGTGTGAAAAAAAGAATTAAAGAAATATGTGACATTGATCCATTGTATATAATGTTTACCTCTGGTTCTACAGGGATACCCAAAGGAGTGGTTGTTTCTCATCGTTCTGTAGTAGATTTTATAGATTGTTTCACAGAAATATTTGGTATAACGGACGAGGATGTCATGGCAAATCAGGCACCATGGGATTTTGATGTTTCTGTTAAAGATATTTATTCAGCTATTAAAGTAGGAGGCAGAATACAGATTATCTCTTCCAAATACTTTTCTTTCCCGATACAATTGATGGATTTATTGGAAGAAAAAAAGGTCACGACTTTAATATGGGCGGTTTCTGCACTTTGTATTGTATCTTCAAGGGATGTTTTTTCATATAAATGTCCTTCTTATGTTAATAAGATTATTTTCAGTGGGGAGATTATGCCAGTTAAGCAGTTTAACATTTGGAGGAATCATTATCCGAATGCACTATTTGCTAACGTATATGGTCCGACTGAAATTACATGTAATTGTACCTATGCGATTTTAGATAGAGAATACAAAGAAGATAGTCTATTACCAATTGGTAAGGCATTTCCGAATGAAAGAGTGTATTTGGTCTCGGAGGATAATCAGCTAATTACTCCGAGGCAAGTAGGGGAAATTGGCGAAATATGTGTATCGGGGACTGCAATTGCGTTGGGGTATTACAATAATCGGAAAGACAGTGCAATAAATTTCGTGCAAAATCCTTTTATTTCACAATATGAAACAAAAATTTATAAAACAGGTGATTTGGGATACTATGACAGTGTTGGAAATTTGTTTTTTGCATCAAGAAAAGATTTTCAGATAAAGCATATGGGGCATAGAATAGAGCTGACAGAGATTGAGAGGGCGATTAACGCTATAGAAGGGGTACGAATGAACTGTTGCATTTATTATGATAATGAAATAGTTGATTTTCTTGAAGGAGATATAGATGTTAAATTTATTCGGAAGGAATTGAAAAATAAACTTCCTGCATATATGTTTCCGCAACAGTATGTCGTAATGGATAAGCTGCCTTTAAATTTGCATGGGAAGATTGACAGAAAGGAATTAGCTTATGTATTTGGAGAAACTAAGAATGGACGCATACAAAAAATATAAGATTGCAGCACGGCAGTATGGCACCCCTTATTATTTATTTGAGATAAAAGAACTTCGTGACAGAATACAAGAAATAAAGCGTATAGCAGGTTCAAAAATGAAATTATGCTATGCAGTTAAGGCAAATCCGTTTCTGGTATCATATATCAATGACTTAGTGGATAAATTTGAGGTATGTTCACCGGGCGAGTATACTATTTGTAAAAAAGAGAAGATTGATTCGGCAAAAATTGTTCTTTCCGGAGTCTATAAAGAGAGAAGGGAAATAGAAGAAACATTAAGTGATGGATTTAAAGGAACATATACTTTGGAATCAAAGCAGCAATGTGCACTTTTATACGAGTTGGCCAGAGAAAACAATAAAATGATTCATGTATTGATCAGGCTTACCAGCGGGAATCAGTTTGGGATGAATAAGGAAGATATTGAAGAAATCATAGACGACTCTAAATATAGTCAATATTTTATAATTGAGGGAATTCACTATTATTCTGGTACGCAAAAGAAGCATAGTATGATAGAGAAAGAATTAAATGAAATTTTAGACTTTTGTAACCATTTGGAACAGAGATACAATAAATCTATCAGCAAATTAGAATATGGTCCGGGGCTATATATTGACTATTTTGGAAGTGCAATTGAAGGTTTTAGCGAGATTCGGTATTTATCAAAACAGTTAGAAAAGCTTTCAGGACAAATGGAAGTAACTATAGAATTAGGGCGGTATATAGCAGCTCTGTGCGGGAAGTATGTGACACAGGTTGTTGATACAAAGAAAAATCAGAACATTAATTATGCGATTACGGATGGAGGGATTCATCAGCTGGGGTATCATGGACAGATGCTTGGAATGAAATTTCCACGAGTATCTATAATATATAACACGAGTAAAGAGCGTATACGGGAAAGCTGGATGATTTGTGGTGCACTGTGTACAGTGCAGGATGTTCTGCTTAAAAATTTTGAGACGGAAACTTTGCAGACAGGGGATTTTATTATTTTCCATGATGTAGGAGCTTATGCAATGACAGATACAAATGTTTTGTTTTTAAGTAGAGATTTGCCGTTAGTGTTAGTAGAGAATACGGATGGAGTTATGGAGTGCATACGTAAGCGTATTCAGAGTGTAACGTTTAATATAAGGAATAGTGAAGGTGGATTATAAAATATGGAAGAGTGGTTTGAGAAACTGATAGATAGCGCAGGATATTTTGAGTCCTTAAAGTCTAATGACAATATAGTATGTTGGGGGGCAGGAAGCAAAGGAAGGCAAACGCTAGAAATTCTTCAGGAAAAAGGTATAAGGCCAGTAGCATTTATCGATAATAATTCCCAATTATTTGGACAGTTCATCGATGATATTCCTATATTTGATTATGGAACTATTAGAAAAAAATATAAGAGATATTGTATATGTATAACTGCTACATTTTTTAATGCATTGAAAATATATAATATATTGCAGGATGCAGGCGAACAAAACTATATTTATTTTATTTCAAATCCCTTTAAAGCTGAGAATAAATTTTTAAGTACAAAGGAAATAGAAGATGACCAAAAAGATTACGATGAATCATATTCGTTATTGGCTGATGAAGAGTCAAAGCAGCTATTTATTGAGTTTCTTAATTGGAAAATAACAGGTGATATATCTATTATAAATAGAAATCATCATAATAAAAGTTGGTTAGAATATTTTGATGAAAATATTATTCCAACCAGTGATAATTATTGTTATATAGATGTAGGGGCCTATACGGGTGATTCAATATGCAGATTTTTAGCTTTTGTCAATGGAAAATATAATCAGATTATCGCATTTGAACCAGACAAAAATAATATCAATGAGTTAAAAACGTTAATCAGGAATGGGAGATTAGAAAGAATAAAACTGATTTGTGAGGGCTTATGGAGTAAAGAGACGGAAAAAATATTTTATAAACGCTCGGGAAGCGGGAGTTATGAGTCGTCTAATTTTTTTAGAGATGTAAATATTACACTGAGTAATAATTTAGTGAATAATTTGGAGGGGGGGGGTAGTGAAAAGGTAATTGTCAGGGCATTGGATTCATATTTATATATGCTTCAGGAAAACAATGATATTTTGCTTAAGTTAGATGCTCTTGCTTCAGAGGGAGAAATTCTAAGAGGTGCAGAAAAAATAATAAAGATTAAAAAGCCAGTTATTGTGATGGAGTACGGTACACACTCAAAATACATTGCAAATATTATTCCGTTTTTGAAAGGATTAAGGTATGACTATAAATTTTATTTAAGACAACATAAGGCAATGAGTAATAGGAGAATTTTTCTTTATGCGATATAGTTGATACAATTAGGTGGTGTGAAAAAATGAAATTTGGAAATTTATATTGGCAAAATACAGTCATTGCAGACAGTAGAACTCTTGCTGTAAATATAGGTGATAATTTGCAGTTTATGGCAATAGATTATTTATATTCAAGATTTATAACAGATACTGCGAAAATTGTTAAATTGCAAATAGGTGAATTGAAGCATTATCAGGGCGAGAGTGTTATTTTGCCTTTAAATTGGTCACTTTTTGATCCGGCATTTATGGAGAAAGACAGGATATGTATTTCGGAGAACATTATACCTGTCTTTCTTGGTATGACAATAGAATCTCATGCATATAAAGAAGTATATTTTAATAGCTATAATCTTGCGTATTTGAGGAAACATGAACCGATAGGGTGTCGGGATCAGTATACTGCGGATATGTTGAGAAAGTATCATGTTCAGGCATATTTGAATGGATGCATGACATGTGTATTTCCTAAACGTAAAAACAGGAATCAAAACAAGATTTTTTTTATAGACGTACCGATAGAGCTTGAGAAGTATATCCCTTATGAAATTCTTGGTAAATATGAGGTGATGACACAACAGTATTATTTTGATAGAACTGTTGAAAAAGAGAGCGTATTAGATTTTGTTAAAGCACAGTACCATAAATATGCGGATGAAGCCAAGCTTGTTGTGACATCACGGTTGCATGTAGCATCTCCATGTATGGCAATGGGCATACCGGTTATTTTTACTAAAAACCAGATAGATGCAAGATTTGGCTGGCTGGATAGATTTATTTCGCTTTATGATAAGGAACATTACGGTCAGATAAACTGGATACCTCGGTCAATCGAATACGAAGAGACGAAAGAACTGATAGTACAGAATGCAATTAAAAGAATTATTGGTACATACGAGCAACGTGTTTTAAACAGTTCAGTAGAGGCAATTTATGTAAATAGGGAAAAAAGGGATTACATCAATTTCCAGGAGACAATTTTTAATAATTTTGAAAAAGCCATTATTTTTCTGAAAGATAACTATAGCCAGAATGATGAGTTTATCTACAGTATATGGGGAATAAACAGTGCGGCGGAAAATTTTTATGAGTATATCAATAGAAAATATCCTAATGCCAAATTAAAAAATGTTATTGACGCATATAAGGAGACAGAGTTTCATGGGATTCCCACAATTAAACCCGAAAGTTTTAAATGGGAAGATAAAGAAGTGATTTTTGTATTGCCTGTAAAAGCATCAAATGAAGCACCGCAAGTGTTTGCGCAGAAGGGAATAGACAGTAGGTATTATGTATGTTGCGGAGACCAATTTGTGAAGGGAACGGATATTAATGGAAAAGTTTAAGGAAATATATGATAAATGTATAAAAACGCATGATAGAAACAATGAAATTATTATATATGGAGCAGGGCTTGCAGGACATCTTATTTATAATTCTCTTATAAATCGGTGCGGGGTAAAGGCTGATTTTTTTTGCACTAGCTTCGAGAAAGAGCATGTTGACAGGAGCACACATTTGACAGTGCTAAACAAGGAGTCATTGAAATTTCACGGGCAGGCACTGATAATTCTGGCATTAGGGATAACCTTTTCTGAGAAGACATACGAAGAAATAGAAAAATATGTTATTAGTGTGGGGATTCCCAAAGAGAATCTTATAATGAATACACATGATTGGATAATTCACGAGGCTAAGCCATATATTGACAAGGATGGAAAATTGAATGTCTACACATTATCATTTCATGTAACTAAGCAGTGTAATTTGAAATGTAAAATGTGTGGACAACTGTTATTCGGTCCGGTAAAAAGAAGATCCTTTTCTCCAGAGCAGATTATCCGTGACACTGATGCTATTTTTGAATTGATTGACCATATAGAAGTTATGAAGCTGATAGGCGGAGAACTCCTTACATACGCAAAGCTTGATGAATTAATTAACTACTTGAATAAATATAAGGATCAAATTGGTCTATTAGAAATATATACAAATGGAGCAATTGTTCCTAAGGCGAGTGTGTTGGATGCAATAGTAAATTATAGTGGAAGGATACAGGTGACAATGAGCGATTATGGGGAATTATCTGTTGCAAAAGAGACATGGATTAATTTTGGTAAAGAATCTGATGTAAAAATCAATATTTTGGGTTTTATGCTAAAGGGTGATTCCGGGTATAAGGGGTGGATAAACTGCACAGAAACAAAAGACCTAGGGGAGACGGAAAAAGAACTTGAAGTGAAATACCGTGGATGTGGGCAAAGACTGGATTTTGTTTTAGAAGATTCTGTTTTGGGTCGATGCACATCTTTTCATATGCTTAACTATGCATTGGAAAGAGAGTTAAGCAGGGAAGAGAGCGTTTATATACATGATAAGTTGAGTAACGAAGAAAAAAGAAAAAGGATTGTTGCATTAGGTTCCGATGATAACTATATGGATATTTGTAGATATTGTGTCTGGGGAAGCAGTGTCAGAGACAAGCTGGAAAGATTTCCGGCGGCAGAGCAGATGTGAGGTCATATATGCAGAGGAAACTAAGAAAAATGATTGAAGAAGGTATAAATAGTGGGTTGAAACTTATCATTTATCCTTTTGGTGATATTGGTATGCAGGTGAAAAATATTTTAAATACTGCATATGGAATACAGGAAGCATATATTATTGATGATAATCTATGCAAGTATAATAAAAATATTAAAGGAACAGATTTGTTTAGAAAAATAAATTGTAATGAATATGTAGTATTATTATCTTTATTGAACTCTGCGGTTTATAATGAATTAAGGGAAAGGGTTGGTGGTTTTTTCAAAAAAGAGAACATTGTTTCCTTAATAGAAGAAAAAGAAAATGTTGCTTTACCAAAAAAGTATTGGTGGGAGAGGGTAAATGATGTATGTTATACAGTCATAGGTAAATATAGCTCAGGACCTATTTGTAAAAATCATCAACTTATTGAGTCGATAGGAGCATTTTGTAGTTTTGCAGAAGGGGTTTGCGTACATGGCAATCATTCCATGGAATATGTAACGACTCATCCAATGCTATATAAGGGAAGTATAAATAATCCCTTAGATAATCAACTGCCATATGAAGAATATAACGAAGCACCTTGGTATTTTGATGGTGTATGTCCAAAGGGCAGAGGCGATGATAGAGCGAAAAGAATTACAATTGGAAATGATGTGTGGCTGGGCAGAAACGTTGTAATAGTTAATTATTCCAATATAGGTAATGGTGTTATTGCAGGGGCAGGAGCTATTATTACACATGATATTCCTGATTATGCAGTGGTGGCGGGAGTCCCAGCCAGAATTATTCGCTATAGATATAACCAAGAACAAATAGCGGCATTAAATGAGATTAAGTGGTGGGATTGGCCGGATTGGCTGATTAGGGAAAGATTTGATGATTTTTATCTTCCAATAGATGAATTTATTGAGAGAGCTCAAAAACTTAGATGGTAGGAGGGGGTTCGGGGAATTTTCTTGTAGAAAGGCAGATTATAAATATGATTTACTTACATACTTATTCTGGGTTAACAAGTAGATGCAACACGCTTTCTCAGACATATTGGCTTGCAAAGAAATATAACGAGAAATTAGTCATATTTTGGGAAATATCATGGGATTGCAATATTTCATATAAAGATATTTTTGATGAAAGGCAATTTAATGACATCGAATATAAAGTATTGGAATATAATACGTTTTTCAAAACGAAATATGGAGAAATGGCTGGCATTTTGATACAGAGAATGATTAGAGCTGTATTTTATTGTCTGATTAAGGCAACAGGTGGACGGACGGTAGATTACGCCCCGCCCGCAGGCATGAGTTGGCTTGGGGAAGATATGAAAAAAAGGGTATTGAAGTGTGGAAAGAAAGTAATGAGTACATTGCAACAAAAAAGAAATATTTTCATATCGGCATTTAATGGATTAAGTATTGATGAAATAGATATGGGTTCTTGCCAACGGAAGATCATCTTTAAACAGACATTTGTTCGGAAAGCAGAAAGGATGATGAAAAGAGAAACAATGTGGATAGGAGTGCATATACGCAGAACAGATCACAGACTTGCAACTGAGCACAGTACATTGGATGCTTTTGTTAAAAAAATGAAGGAAATGGAAAAAATTTACCCTTTGGCGTGTTTCTGGCTTGCAACTGATGACAAAGAGGTTGAAATGCGTATTAAAGGAATTTTTAAAGACAGGGTTTCTGTCTTAGGCGGAAAACATTGGGGAAGGAATACTAGAAAGGCAATGGAATCTGCTGTTTTGGATTGTTTATGTTTATCAAAATGTGATGTAATTTTGGGCTCATTTGGCAGTGCATTTTCTAGGTTCGCTGCACATTATGGAAATAAAGAGCTTATTACAATAGATAAACTGGAATAGGGTATTTGAGGAGGAGAAAAATTAATGAAATTACTAATTTGGGGAACGGGCAAGGTTGCGGAAACAGTCCTGGACAATGGAATAAATGGTGAAATTATTGGATTTCTTGAAAGTAAAAAAACGAAAGAAAATTATGCTGGATATCCAGTATATGGAATAGATGATATTCCAGGAGATTGGGATTACATCATTATTGCGAGCCGATTTACAGATGAGATCTATCAGGTCTGTTTGGAATACAAATTAGATATGTCTAAAGTTGTGTTTTTAAAACGTAGAAGTGATACACTCTATAATCCGGACAAACGAATTCGAGAGGTGTTAGGTGAACGAAATTATACTCAGTACGCTATTGAATTTAATAAGTGGGAAAATACATTCATAGAAGATGATATGGAAACATACTCTCTGCTGAATATGCGAAGTAATTTTGAAATAAACCGAAAAAATCTTTATCCAATTATTATAAATAAGTACCGTCCAAATGGTGGATTTGATGATTATTTCTGGCAGGATTTATGGGCGGCCAGATATATCATATCAAGCGGAATAAAGGAACATTATGATATAGGAAGCAGCGTTTCCAGCTTTATTGCACATCTATTGGCTTCCGGAATAAGAGTAAATGCGATTGACGTTCGTCCATTCAGAGGAGAGTGTGAGAATTTGTATAGTATTACTGACGATGCAACAATGTTGAATCAGTTTGAAGATGATAGTATTCTAAGCTTGTCAGCGCTATGTTCATTAGAACATTTTGGATTGGGAAGGTACGGGGATCCGGTTGATCCCGAGGCATGTTTCAAGTGTTTCGCCCAAATACAGAAAAAACTAAAGAAAGGTGGAAAATTGTTTATTTCAGTACCTGTGGGTCAGGAGCGGGTTGAATTTAATGCACATAGAGTTTTTTACGCAAGTACAATTGTTTCATGTTTTGACCAGTTGAAACTCATTGAGCATTCGGTGATAGAAGATGGCAAAATTAGATATAATATGGATATACATGCATATGATAATTTGCCAGGAGGGACGGGGCTGTTTTATTTTGAGAAATAGATGATGAAATTCAGGTTGTGTGAAATTTTTGTAGGAGGATGATTGCTTATGGATGTCAAATCATACGATTTTTTTGCAGAGGGGAAAAAGGATTTCTATAATAAATTTACCCATAAGTCCATACTGTGTCAGGGACATCATTTGGAAAAAACTCCATTAGTGACTATCATCATCACAACCTATAAGCGTCCGGAGTTGCTAAGGCAGGCGGTGGAAAGTGCTTTAAATCAAAAGAGATTTGATGATTACCAAATACTTATAATAGATAATGAAGGCGTTCCTGTAGAAGTGGAAACAGCAACCGCAAAAGTAGTAAAAGATTATCAGGATGAAAAGATAATATATTATAGACATTCTAAAGAGGTAGCTTTTAAATCAGATTATGCTATTCGCCTAGCTAGAAGTCCATGGGTTGTATTCCTGCACGATGACGATATGTTGGATGAAAATCATTTGGCAATTATGACTGGTATAGTGAAACGAAATAGAGAAATAAAATTTTTGGGTTGTAATACAAAAGAGTATATGTCCGAGCATCATATTGTGAAAGAACAAAGTAAGAGTACTTGCCGATATCACTATGTAATTACAAAATTACTAAAAGATGCAACATGCTTTGGAAATTGGACAGGTTGGCTCGGAGCATTAATAAGTCGAAGGCATTATATAGCAATTGGAGGAATGCCGGTACTTCAAATGGGATGCGGCGATAAAGTGATGGTATGTAAATTCCTTCACCATTATGGAACCTTTATATGTAATACAAACAGACCATTATATTATTACCGAATAGGAGAACAGCAATCCAGTTATGCCCAAAAAGAAGTCTGGGAGCAAACTTTGATTAATGAATATTGTTTTGAAAAATATGTTATAAATAAATATCACAGGTATACGCATAAAATCTGGGAAAGGAATCTTGCATACTGTATATTGCAAAAGTGCGAGTTTTATAATCATGAGAGATATCATGCGCAGATAAATATTGATCATGTTATTGATGAATGTGAGATACCAGCTGATATTAGAAAAAAGAATTTTGTACATTATGCCGTCCGAAGCATACTTGGGGCATATAGAAAGAGTATCCTGCATTTGGCGAATTTCTATATGCAAAGATTAAAAAAGTCAGATATACGTTTGGAGATATAATATAGCTTATAATAATTAAGGCCGGGAGGAAAGAAGATGGGGCAGGAGACGGCGTTAATCAGTGTGATTATTCCAATTTATAATGTAGAGCCATATTTGAGTAGATGTATCGAATCTGTATTGAAGCAAACCTATACTAATATGGAAATTATTCTTGTGGATGACGGCTCAACGGATCATTGTGGAGAGATATGTGATGCGTATGGGAAGATGGATGCACGTATTAGAGTTATTCATAAAGAAAATGGCGGATTGTCATCAGCGAGAAACAGTGGTTTGGAGATAGCTTGCGGAGAATATATTGGTTTTGTGGACAGTGACGATTATATTGCCAAGGATATGTATGAAGCTCTTATTGGGTATATGCAGTATGATGTTGATATTACATGTTGCGGGAGAATATGTCTTTCTCCGCAAGAGAGGTATAAAAGTTATTGTCTAAATGTTGCAGAAAAATTTTCACAGGAAAGAGCGCTGGAAGAAGTGCTATTGTTAAGAAAAATTTGTAGTTCTGTTTGTACGAAACTTTTTCGAAGTGTTTTGTTTTCAGGTATTTCATTTCCGGTCGGTAGAGTAAGTGAAGATATTCCAATAGTTTATAATTTAATTAAAAAATCAAGGAATGTATTTCATATTGGAAAAGCAAAATATTTTAATTGTTATAGGAAAGATAGTATTTCAAATAGGGATTTTTATATTAGACAAATTGATTATCTTTTATTTAAACGATATATATATATAAATGTTATAAAACATTATCCAAAGCTTATCAGGCAGGCGGAGGCAGGCTATATTCAGGGAGCGATATATATCATTGAATGCATACGAAACAGTCCTGAAAGGAATAAGTATGCTTATATTGAGAAACGAGTAACGAAAATGCTCCGAAATATGATGTTGAGAGAAATGAGAAATCCATATTTGGATCAAGGGATGAAAACGAAAATGATAAAACTTGGATTTATAGAATTTTAAAAAGATTTAGTATAAAGAGTAATATTTGGACGATATATTTGGAGATTTTATGAATAATGTAATTTTATCTATTGTTATTCCAACTAGAAACAGAGCAAATTTACTTAGAAAAGTGTTGGAAAGCATTGAAAGGCAGCCAGCTGATCAGAGAGCGTTTGAAGTGATTGTCATCGACAATGGTTCGACAGATGATACTAAGATGGCAGCAGAAGAATATCGGGAAAAATTTATAAATTATAGATATTTTTATGATGCAAGACCTGGGCTGCATGTTGGAAGGAATAAAGGTCTGCTAAAGAGTAAAGGGGACATAATTGGATATTTAGATGATGATGTAGTCTTGTTTCCTAATTGGATTAATACCATTTTGTCAGCGTTTGAAGATGAGAGCGTAATGTATGTGGAGGGGAGTGTTATTCCATATGACATGACTTTACTCACAAAGGATTTTCGGGCTAAATATGAAAAGCGGATGGGTTCTTACCACTATATATACGCAATTAGCTGCTTTTGGGAAGAGGGGATATCGGAGAATGATAACAGAGCGCATAAAGCGCCTGTGGGCAGTTTTTTTGGAGCGAATAGTGTATATCGAAAAAGCGTATTACAAGCATGTAGAGGATTTCATCCGGATGGTATGCCAAATCATTTATTAATGTATCGAGGGGATGGGGAAAGTTATGTAGGAAGATATATAACGGAACACAAAATGAAAGCAATGTATTATGCGCAGGCTTCCGTGTATCATATGATAGACAGAAATCGAGTCAGTGATTCTTATCTTAATTATATGGACTTTCGTAATGGAATATCAAGTATGTATACCTGCTTGCGTGAAAATGGACTTCAGAGTGGAATAAAACATTTGTTATATATAGCGGAGAAAATAATATATAAACGAAAAATAGAAGGCGAAATTTGCGGTGAGCTTTATCTTTTGACATATTATATTTTCTATAAGAGAGTGAGGAAATGGGTACATAAGAAAGATTATTTTTAAAGGGTATTTAATGGAGGATATATGGATTTTATACCAGTAAATGAACCGTTATTAAACGGAAACGAAAAAAAATATCTTTGCGAGTGTATTGATACAGGCTGGATTTCTTCGGAAGGTCCGTTTGTCAAAGAATTTGAACAGAAGATGAGCGCTTCTGCGGGTAGAAAATATGGGATTGCGGTATCAAACGGCACGGCGGCATTGGAGGTGGCAGTGCAGGCGTTGGGGATTGGAGCGGGTGACGAAGTGATTATGCCTGCCTTCACAATTATTTCCTGCGCAATGGCCGTCACTAAGGCAGGGGCCGTACCGATATTGGTTGACAGTGACATGCATACTTGGAACATGAAGGCTGAGGAAATCGAGGCGAAGATAACACCCAGGACGAAAGCCATCATGATTGTCCATTTATACGGGCTTCCGGTTGAGGCGGATCCGATTCTTGCACTGGCAGAAAAATATGGTCTCAAAGTCATAGAAGATGCGGCGGAAATGCATGGTCAGACATATAAAGGAAAACCATGCGGAAGCTTTGGGGACATCAGTACCTTCAGTTTTTATCCGAATAAGCATATCACAACCGGTGAGGGCGGTATGGTGGTGACGGATGATGAGGATTTGGCGCAGAGATGCCGTATGCTGCGGAATCTCTGCTTTCGAAAAGATGTCCGCTATGTGCATGACGAGATCAGTGATAATTACCGTTTTACCAATCTGCAGGCGGCGGTAGGACTGGCACAGCTGGAGCGTTTGGACGAGTTTGTGGCACGTAAACGTACAATGGGCAGGTATTATACAGAGCGGCTGAAGGACGTGGAGGGCCTGATGCTTCCGATAGAGAAGACCGGCTATGCGGATAATATTTATTGGGTGTACGGAATCGTATTGAATCCGGATATTCAGGCAGATAATAAAACAATCCAGAAGCTATTAGCGGATGAAGGGATCGGTTCCAGAACCTTTTTCTGGTGTATGCATGAACAGCCGGTATATCGGAAGCAGGGATTGTTTCATGGAGAGAATTATCCGAATGCAGAGTATCTTGCAAGGAAAGGGTTCTATATCCCGAGCGGTTTGGCATTGACGCGGGAGCAGATGGATCAGGTCGTAACGGGAGTGAAGCGTGTCATGGCTCGGGTAAAGGGTTTGAAATGATATCATCAGATCGGCGGAGAATCGTTTATAGGGGAACAGGGAGACGACATGGGGCAGGTTGAGGAAGTAAGGAAAAAAAACAGATTGCTGGCTATGATTATTCGCAATCATTACGAGTGCGATGGAGTGGATTTTATCACGCCGGATGAATACTCTCAGCAGGTAGCATATATGCATCATCCGACAGGCAAAGTGATAGATGCGCATGTACATAATCTGGTTCACAGAAATGTGGTTATGACGCAGGAGGTACTGTTTATTAAGAAGGGTACTTTGCGTGTAGACTTTTATGATGAATATGAGGATTACCTGGAGAGCAGAGATTTGCATGCGGGAGACATTATACTGCTTGTTTCAGGCGGACACGGTTTTCAGGTACTGGAAGAAGTGGAGATGGTAGAGGTGAAGCAGGGGCCCTATACGGGAGATCAGGACAAACGGCGGTTTGAAGGCGTAAACAGAGATCAGATTATTTACCAGTAGCGAGGAAATGTGTGATGGAAGTTTTTCAGGATTATGCATATTACTACAATGCGTTTTATCGGGATAAGGACTATGCGGCAGAAAGCAGGCAGGTTGACATGCTGCTTGGGAGATATGGCAATCATATAAGGAAGATTATCAATTTTGGCTGTGGAACCGGAAGACATGATATTGAGTTGACAAAGCTTGGATACCGATGTACGGGACTGGATATGAGCCCGCTTATGATTGACATCGCAAGAGAAAACAGCAGAATTGAGAAGTTACAGATTGACTTTGACGTGGCGGATATCTGCCAATACGAACCGACCCAAAAATATGACGCTGTGATATCCCTGTTTCATGTAATGAGTTATCAAAACAGCAATGAAAAAATAATGGCAGCTTTTCGGACGGCAAGAAAAGCGCTAAGTAATGGCGGGGTATTTCTGTTTGACGTATGGTATGGACCAGGGGTATTGAGCGACAAACCCTGTGTCAGGGTAAAAGAGGTTGAGGATGACAAGAACAGGCTGGTAAGAATCGCCAGGCCGGTAATGCATGACGAGAATGATGTTGTAGATGTCTGTTATGAGGTTTTAGTTATTGATAAGGAATCTAATGAGACAAAGCTGATAAATGAAACTCATCATATGAGGTATTTTTTCAGACCAGAGCTGGAATTTTATTTGAGGGAAACGGGATTTGAATTGATAGATAATTTGGACTGCGGTACGCTTGATAAGACGAGTTATGATTCTTGGACGAGTTATTTTGTGGCAAAAGCTATATAAGAGATACATATCTATGGGGGGGGTGAGTGCTATGATAACGGCTGCATTGATATGCCAGCAGGGGATTCCGTTCCAGACTTCGCCTGCGAGGATGCAGATGGTTGAAGAATTGATGAAACGTGGAGGCAAGATAATTCTTTTCTTCCCGGGAAATGCCAAAGATATTAAAAAAAAAGTAGATAAAGTTGTTAATACCAGAAAGATGACTTTTTCTTCCATAAGGAATCGAATAAAAGAAATCAATCCAGATATTGTTATGTGTTTTACATACGAAGATTGCCAAATATGTTATTTGTTGCCTTATGTAATGAAGGATACAGATTTCTATTATTATAATTTGGAGATATATGTTAAGTCTACAAAGAGAAAAGGGAAAAGAACATATGATATACTGGTAAATAAATTGGATTATCTACAAAATAAAGTCAAAGAAGTCTTGTATGTCAATGGATGCCAATCTATTGTTATACAGGATAAACTTAGAAAAAAAATACTTAAAAAGTATTGGATATCGCATAAAAAAACTTGGCTGATTCCCAATTCATATTATAGTAGTAGCAGATGTGATGTCCCTCATAAAACTGGACTGATATATTCGGGGATAGTCGGACCTGATACATTAGATTCATTTGCAGAGAATTCCCAGAAATTGAAAAATATTGAAATAACTATATCCGGATGGTGCTATGCAGATATAAGGATAAAGAAGAGTCCAAATATAAAAATCATGATACAGAACCTCTCGCAGGAAAAATATACAGAATTTATAAGTGCATATGATATTGCATTGATTTGGTATTCGGAAAATACGGATGATAATGTTTATAATGTTGGTTTATCATCGGGGAAGTATTTTAAACACCTGAGTATTGGACAGCCAGTTATTGTGAACAGGGTGCCGGGGTTGGCGGAAGAAATTGAAAAGAATAAGGTCGGCATTGTCATAGATGATTTAAGCGAATTGAATGATGCAGTTCAGACAATAACAGAGAATTATTGTACCTATGTTAATAATATTAAAAATATATATGATAAAAGGTATGATTACGGGAAAGCTTCGCGTCGCTTCTTTGATTCCGTTATCTATCATGCGAAAAAGAAATGAAAAAATCAAAGAGCATTAGTGACAGAGAAATGGGAGGATAATTTGATGCAAAAAGATTTTATGACGGATACATGGGAAGATGTTAAGCAATGTGCTGTTGGAAAAAAAGTATTTCTGTTTGGAGCAGGATTTATTGGGGAGAATACTTATGAGGACATGAATAAGTATGCCACATCGTGGAATGTTGTAGCATTTTTGGATAATGATACCACTAAACAGGGAATGAAGCTGAAGGGACTTACAATATATTCGCCTGATGTACTGAAAGATTATGCTTCTGATGAGGTGTTAATTCTAATTTGCTGTTTGGTTACAGCTGGAATATCCAGGCAATTATATGAGATGGGGATAAAAAATTACTATGCAGTTTATCATTTGGGATGGCCTCAGGAATTAAGAACAGCTTGCCGACAGGATAATATAAATGATTGTGACATAGAGTGGCTGCTGAATCGAGTAGCAGATGAGAGGTCAAGGATAATAGTAAAGAATATCGTGGAAAAAAGAAAGAAAGGTTTCTTTGACTATACTGATTTATGGGAAATCGGAAGCGAGTATTTTATTGACGAATTTTTTGAAAGAGAAGATAAAGAAGTATTTATAGACGGAGGGGGATATGATGGTGACACCATCGAGGAGTTTGTTGAATGGACAAAAAATACGTATAAAAAAATTTATACTTTTGAACCGCAAAGAGATAAGGCTGAAATAATAAGACGTAAATTATGGAGATATGAAGGGAAAGTAGAACTGTTTGAAAAGGGGCTATATGACTCTAAAATGGAACTTCCTTTTTGTGATGGTAACAAGGTGCTATCAGGTAAAATCGGAGAAGAAGGGGCAAGTTCTAAAATACAGACGATAGATATTGATTCGGTAGTAAATGAAAAGGTAACTTTTATTAAGATGGATATTGAAGGAGCAGAGCTGAAAGCATTGAAAGGTGCGGCAAAGACAATTCAGAAAGATAAGCCTAAGTTGGCAATCTGCATTTATCATAAGCCGGAGGATATGTGGCAGATACCTAGATATATAGATTCACTAGTTCCCGAATATAAGTTTTATATTCGTCATTTTGGAATGAGATTTGCAGGAACTATATTGTTTTGCAGTAGAAAATGACGATGTGGAAGAAATATTGAGTGTATATGCAAAGGGGCAATACGGAGAATGGGAAGAAAGAGGGTTGCAATTCTTGTACAAGGTTTGTATGGCGGCGGAATGGAGCGTGTTGCAGCGCAGTTAAGTATCATGCTTTCGGATGCTGGCTATGATACGTATATTCTTGTGCGGGGCTTTAATAAAAGAAAGGCATATAGGTACAAGGGTAAAATTATATCAATTCCGCTTGCCGTTTGCGATGGAAGACAATCGATAGGCATAGAGTCTGTTTTAATGCTGCGTAATGCCTATTTGCTAAGGAAGTGTAAAAAAATAAATAAAATTGATATCACAATCAGTTTTGCACCGGAAATGAATGTGATGAATATGCTTTCAGGGACGGGGGACAGGAAGATATTAACAGTACATAGCTGCCTTTCTGTGAGGCAGGATTTTGCAGGATTATGTTACAAACATAATATGTATCGGATGTATAACTATGCGTATAAAGTGATAGCCGTAAGTAAGTGGTGTGAAAAAGACTTGATTGACCATTACGGTGTGAATGCGAATAAGGTAAGGACAATATATAATCCGATTGAAGGAAATGACAGATCAGATGGGATATTGATAAAAGAAAATATTGTCCTAATTGTTGGAAGGCTGCAGGACATAAAGCAGCAATGGCATATTATTCGAGCGTTTAAAATGGTAATAGAAAAAATACCAGATGCAAAGTTAATTATTGCGGGGCAAGGAGAAAATAGGAAATATCTCCATAATTTGTCTGTGGATTTAGGGATAAATAATAATGTGATTTTTGAAGGATTTGTTAAAGAAATAGAAGAACTGTATCAACAAGCGAAATGTGTTGTGTTCAGTTCGGCATCAGAAGCCTTTCCCTGCTCTGTTATTGAAGCGATATCCCAAGGTATTCCGGTGGTGGCAGCAGACTGTCCGGGTGGAATCAGAGAAATTATTGCAAAAAATGACGACTGCGGTTCAAAAATTGAAAAGGCTACAAAGGTAAGCGGTGGTATTTTAACGCCTGAATTAGACGGAATAAAATATGATGCAAAAACACCGCTTACAGCGGCGGAATGTGAGATGGCAAAAGGTATCATCTATTTATTGGAAAATAATTGTGCATACGCAGAAAGTTGCCTGAAAATTAGTTCGGAGTTTAATGAAAGTAGAATTATGAAAAAGTGGCTGGAACTAATGGGAGAGATAGGGAAACATGATCAAAATGTTAAAAAAGGAAAGAAGAATCCTCTTGCTAATGCGTGAATATATTCTGGGCGGCGCAGAGACACAGTTTAGATATTTCATTGAATATGCAGAGACACAAAAATGGAAACTGGATGTATTAATAGAGCATGATTCAAATATAGATGATGCGGCGCTAAAAAAAGCCGCACAGAAAATGAAAAATGTAAGATTTTATGAATTGGATGGAGGCAGAGACGGAGGAAGGTTATATTGGTCTATAATACTTCATGTGCTGCAGAATATGTTATATATTAAATATAAATCTTGTTTAATATATTATCCGCCAGATCTGGCAATTGCCCTGTTTATGCGTATCTTGGGAATACATGTGGTTTATTCCGAACGGACAAATGCAGCTGCTATCGGGGAAAACAGTTACTTTCAAAGACAATTGAGATTTTGCAATCATATTGTAGCCAATTCAAAATATGCTAAGGAAGAACTGGAAAAATTGACAGACAGAAGCGTGAAGCATATCAAGAATGGGAAACCTGTAGTCCCACCATTCCCGGCAAAGAAAAGCCGAAAAATCCGCAGAATACTTGTCCCTGCGAGGATATCGGCTGATAAAAATCAGATGTTGTTGCTTCATTACTTAAAAAAATATCCGGAGTTTGATGGAAAATTAATTTTTGCCGGATTGGAAGAAGATAGAACATATCGCAATAAAATGAAACAATTTATTTGCAGGAATAATCTTAGTGCTCGAGTTGAATTTTTAGGTCATGTGGATAACATAGAAGAGGAATATGAGAAAGCAGATTTAATTATTCTTCCATCTTTGGGAGAAGGGCTGCCAAACGTTGTTCTGGAAGCATATGTATATGGCAGACCTGTTGTTGTATCTGATGTAAGTGGGGAACAAGAACTTGTGACAGATTCGAGATTGAGGTTTGGGATTAAAAATCTGGAAGAGATTGACGCTTGTATAAAATATATTCAGGATTTAGATGATAGTTCTTATGAGCGATTGCTAGAAAAAAATCGGGAAAAGGTCTTGCGGGATTACAGTATTGAGAAAATGGCAAAGAGTTTCTATGCGGTCTTATCGCAATAATGATTTGCAGGATAGAAGGAGGTTTTTGAATGTATAAGGTTCTTATTTGGGGGACAGGATATTGGGGAGATAAGTGCTTTCATGATATTTTGCCGGAAGTGGATGTAATTGGCTTCGTAGAAAGTGATGTACAGCATAATAGCTGCCATGGAAAACCAGTGATATCAGGAGGTAAGCTTGCGGATTATGAATATGATTATTTGATTCTTGCAAATACACACGAAAACGAAATCAAGAAGAATTTTTGTATGGATGAGCAAAAAGTGTTATATTATCGCAAGGAACCAAGACTAAAAAATGTTAAGCTATTCCGCTATCAATTGACAGATCAAGCAAGAGAAATGATGCCATATCTTTCTGTGAAATGTGATGGACTTACATTTCTGTATAATAAGACAGATATTACGATTCCAAATTTTATGCATTTTTATCAAGTTGTGTGGAGTAAACATGAAATGGAGTTTTTTTGGCGGGAGGCGCCAAGACGATTGACCGGCATTTTTATGGATATTGGTTCCAATATTGGAACAACATCTATCTATTTCAGAAAAAAGCTTGTCGAGAATCTGACCTATATTGCATTTGATCCGGTAAAGGAGAATTGTAAGGTTTTAAAGGCAAACTGTATCTTAAATGATTGTGAGGATATTATTGTAGAGAATATTGCTATATCAGATGCAGAGGGAATGAAAGGAATAGAGGTAGTGGATGCGAACTATGGTGGCAGCAGAATAATAGATTATATGGATGGCAGAGAATTCTGTAAAACGGCGAGGCTGGACGAATATATTAAAACAAATGCGATAAGTCCTCAGGATGTTTCTTACATCTGGATGGATGTTGAGGGGCATGAGGCAAATGCGATAGCGGGGGCAAGGGAGCTGCTTTCTGCATCTGAAGCAAGTCTTTTTATGGAATACAATTCAATAGAATATAAGAAAAGTGGTAAATTGGAAAGTATTCTTTACGATTTGTGCAGTATATACAAATTTTTCATATGTTATGAGCAATACGGAGCCGGAAATACGGGAAGAAGACACATTGATGAACTGTCAAGATTGGCGGAAGAGATGGACTGGCAGCAGTGTAACGTGTTGTTTATGAAATAAATTGAATGTAAGAAGTGGAAGGAGAAAGGGACATGAAAAAAGGATTAGGCGGAGTAGTTTCAACATTAGCAGGAATGGCAGTGGGCGCTGCGGCAGGCGGTATAGCGGCAGGGACGGCGTCATCGAAGAAAATCAAGGAATTGATGGATGGGCATGCAAAGGTACATGAACTTTATATGGCATTTGACCAATGGCTCCGCATACGGCAGGAGGGAAAGACGCTGGTAGATTTTTTTGAGAAAAATGACTATAAGACAGTGGCAATTTATGGTATGAAGGAGCTGGGAGAGCGTCTGTATGACGAATTAGAAAATTCAGGCATTACGGTAAAATATATTATCGATAAAAATGCAGACACAATTTATGCAGACGTAGATGTCTTGACCCCGGATGATGAGCTGGAGCCGGTGGATGTAGTTGTTGTGACGGCAATCTATTATTTTGATGAGATTGAAGAGATGTTAAGTGAAAAGGTGGATTATCCCATTGTTTCCTTGGAAGATATTTTGTATGAGGTATAAATTTGGGGAAAGAGAACGTAAAAACTGATGTAAAAATTTCAGTGGTTGTACCCATATATAATGCTGGAAAATACTTACGGATGTGTCTAAACTCCATAGTAAATCAAGCATACCAGGAATTTGAGGCGATTTTAATCGATGATGGATCAACAGATGAATCGGGGGAGATTTGTGACCAGTTTGCAGGGCAGGATGGACGTCTGCGTGTGGTGCACAAGCAAAATGAAGGATTGATTTGTGCCAGGAAGACTGGGGTTCAGGCGGCACAAGGAAAGTACATTGCTTTTGTTGATGCAGATGATTGGATTGATGCGGATTTTCTGGAAACAGGCGTATACCAGATGGAGCATGAGGGGGCCGACATTGTCATTACAGGCTGTATCAGGGAGAATGAAACCAGTGCTGTGACGGTGAAAAATAAGATTGGTGCTGGTATATATGATGTCAAGGGAATGATCAAAGATATCTATCCCCGAATGCTGCATTATGAAGCTTTTTATGAGTTTGGCATTTTACCTTATGTGTGGAATAAATTTTATAAGAAACAATTGCTTGAAACCTGCTATTTGGATATTGATCCAGAAATTTACGATGGCGAAGATGTTGCAGTTGTATATCCGTACTTGCTCAAAGCACAAAAAGCAGTTGTGACGGCGGATGCAAAATACCATTACCGTATTCATAACGAATCCATGACGGCTAATAGGAAAGCTGATTATTATGAAAATACTGCAAGACTATATCTGCATCTTGCTGCGAAGTTTCAAGCCTCTGCCTACTGCCAGTGTATGATGCCCCAGCTTGACAGTTATATGCGTATGATGATATGGCAGGGAAATCCCAGTGGATTTGTAGAATCTACAAAATTTATATTCCCGTTTAGCGAGATACCTCAAGGATCATCTATGATTTTATATGGAGCCGGGTATGTGGGGCAGATATTCCATCATCAACTAATCTTGTCGAAGTACTGTACTGTTGCCGCGTGGGTGGATAAGGGATATCAACGAGAAGAATTGAGGCAGATGGGTGTAGTCGGCATGGATGCACTGCATACACAGCAATACGATTATGTTGTTCTTGCTGTGAGCAATGCGGAGATAGCAGCAGAGATAATAACTCAATTGATTTCTAACGGAGTAGACAAAGAAAAAATAATATTGGGTGTTCAATGAAGAATAAGGAAAGGGGTAGTGGAATGGAAAAATTTAACACACAGCAGGCAATGGCAGAAATCTACGAAGAAATAGCGGAGGGAGATTTTTGCCTGAGTGATTTACATTTTACTACCTTCTATTACCGTAAGCTTGTCAAGATGCTTAGGAAGCCGGAAAAACTTGTATTGTTTGGAGCCGGTAAATATGGGGGAATTATATTGGCGGCGTTAAAAAGGGAAAGGATTGATACGGTGCAGTGTTTCTGTGATAACAATGAGAAAGCACTGGGGAATATTATCGACAGTTTGGAAATCATTTCCCCACAGGACGCAATGAAGCGATATCCCAATGCCTGTTTTGTGATAACCCCGAAGGATTATGAAAATGAAATTTTGCGCCAATTGATCCACATGGGGGTGGATATTGAAAATATTGTGATATTTAACATAAAAAATACAGGGCTGATAATAGAGACATAAAAAATATCAGAGTATAAAGGCTATCCGTTAGAGTGGTTGAGAAAGGGGCAACATGAAAAAGATTGCTTTAGTAGTACATAGATATGGATTAGACGTAAACGGCGGTGCAGAATATCATTGCCGGGTCTTGGCGGAACATATGACGTCGCGGTATGAAGTCGATGTATTGACATCCTGTGCGAGAAATACGCTTCCATGGGATAATGCCTATGAAGAAGGTGTGGAAGTGATCAACCACGTAAATGTCCATAGATTTCCGGTAGAAAAGATCAGAGATGATATTCTTTTTGATGAATTGTCGAAGCAGATGGGAAAAGGCGAAAAAGAGATAGAAGAAGAGTGGATTTCCCAGATGGGACCATATTGTCCGTCTTTCATTCCGTTCTTGAGGAAAAATGCTGATAAATATGAGGCGGTCATTTTCATTACTTATGCGTTTTATTTGACGGTCAAGGGGATGGGGCTTCACCTCAAAAACAGTATATTATTAGCGACTGCCCATGATGATGCAAGTGTTCGACTGCCCATTTATCGTGAAGTATTTCAATCTCCGGCAGCTTTTTTGTATAACAGCGTGGAAGAGAAAGAGTTTATTATCAAGAATTTTCACACGGAGCAGAAACCGTCAAGGCTGACCTGCGTGGGAATTGACCTTCCGGAAACAGGCGTATATGGACTGCCTGACAGTGTCAAAGAATATAAAGATAATTACATTGTTTACGTAGGCAGGGTAAGTAACGGAAAGAATTTCAGTGAACTGAACCGTGATTTTATTGAATATAAAAGGAGAAATCCTTCACAGCTGAAGTTAGTTGTTCTCGGAAAAATAGATGATAAGATGATGCTGACTTATTCGGAAGATATTATATATGCAGGGTTCGTCACAGAAGAAGAAAAAAAGGCAGTACTTGAGAATGCTAAACTTCTTGTAATGCCTTCAGAGTATGAGAGCCTTTCGCTCGTTATTTTGGAAAGTATGGCCGCAGGGCGGCCGGTGCTTGTCAATGGAAGGTGTGCTGTGCTTAAGGGACAGTGCATCAGAAGCAATGCGGGATTGTACTATACGGACTTTTTTGAATTTGAGGTAGGGCTGAATTACATTTTTTCAAAAAAAGAAGCATATAGGCAAATGTGTGAAAATGGGTATAAATTCGTAAAAGAAAATTATAGCTGGGATAAGGTTGTTGATGATATCTGCTGTCTAATCGAAGAAATGTAGTGAGAAATCCAGATAAGGCCTCGATATAAATTTTTTGAGTTGGAAAGAATGGGGGAACTATGAGAAGCGATTTTCTACGTAAGTGGTGGATATCAGATCATATAGTAGGAGAATGTAAACAAAGAATTTATACAATGCTCCAGAAAATCTATTTATTTGATGTCTGGCATTTGGGACCAATTAATTACAAACCATATGCGTGGGACATTGTTTTTACGGCAGAGAAATATATAGATGAACATGGAATACAGTACGTTGTGGAGATAGGGTGCGGTTTAGGAGATGTCATAAGTAATATAAAGCCGGTTTTAAATAGAAAATGCAAAAAAATCGGGATTGACAGGGAAAGCAGCGTTATAAAGGCAGCGAAGCTGTTGCATCCATCCATAACGTTTTTACACGGATCCTTTAGCAGGTGCAGGAATAAGGACAGAGTCTGCCTGATTATGGTTAATTTTATACATATGATTCCTGAGGAAGAACTGAAGAAAGAGATGAAGCGTCTGCTTTCGAGGAACAATGTTGATCTGGTCATCTTAGATACTTTTTCAAGGAACAAAAATACAGAATATTTCTACTCTCACAGTGGAGAGGAATTATTTGATGGGAAATATACATGCATTAGAAAAAGCAAGGCTTTTCCGGCGGCACATAGTGCAAAGCGCTATATTGAGTATTGGGAGAAGATAGATAAAACCATATGAAGAAAAAATGTTTTATTATTACAATAGATACGGAAGGCGATAACATTTGGAAGAGGGTCACTGTTCCGTCTGGAATGCGAGAGATTAATGTGGAGAATGCAAAGTATATTGCGAGATTTCAGACATTATGTGAAAAGTATCGCTATAAACCCACCTATCTTGTAAATTATGAAATGGCAGTGGCGGAACCTTTCGTCTCACAGGCAAAAGAATGGCTGTGCGGTGGGAAATGTGAGATTGGAATGCATATGCATGCATGGAATACGCCGCCTATTTACCATCTGCCGTTTAACTCCAAAGGACACAATCCATATGCAGGAGAATATTCGCACAGGGTTCTTTGGCAAAAGATGCTGCGGATGACGGAAACAATAGAAAACATGTTTGATGTGCAGCCAAACAGCCATAGAGGCGGAAGATGGTATATCGATCCATGGTATATCCGTGCGTTGTCAAAGCTGGGCTATCAGGTGGACTGCAGTGTGACTCCGGGGGTCGATTGGAGCAATACCATAGGAAACACTATGTACGGTCCTAATTACAGTAAGTTTCCGCAAAATGCTTACTTTATGAATAGTGAGCATTTGAATAAATCTAAGAAACAGAGCAATGGAACATCCGCAGTTCTCCAGGTTCCGCCTACGGTTATGAATACTTCTTTGAGGGATAGGATTCAAAAAATAGCTGTGAGTCCCTTGGAGACAGGGAAAATACTAAAGGAAAAAATATGGCTAAGACCAAACGGCGCTAATTTAACAGATATGCTTTACATTGTGCAAAAAACAAAAAACAGGGATTATATCGAGTTTATGCTTCACTCATCTGAGCTGATGCCGGGCGGAAGCCCCAACTTCAGGACAAAGCAAAGCATTGAAAAACTATATTTTGATTTGGGTGTCTTATTTTCGGAAATAAGCAGAACACGCAGAGGAGTTACCCTTTCAGAATATGCGTCTTTATATAAGGAGAAACCATGATAGCGAAAGTATCAGTAATCCTTCCATCACTGAATGTGCGAAATTACATTGAGGAAGCCGTGCGCAGCGCAAGGCAGCAGACCTTGAGCGAAATTGAGATTCTATGCATCGATGCCGGTTCCGAAGACGGTACCTGGGAAATCTTGTCAGGGCTTGCAAAGATCGACAGTAGAATCAGGCTGTTTCACAGTGATGTGAAAAGCTATGGGTATCAGGTCAACATGGGAATACATATGGCACAGGGAGAGTATATCGCTGTTTTAGAGACCGACGATTATGCGGATATCCATATGTATGAGCGATTATATAGCGAAGCGGTTTTAAATGACTGTGATTATGTGAAGGGCGATTACACACTTTACCATACGCAGAAGGACGGGAAACGGGTTTTCTTAAGGAGAAATATCTTACAGACGAATGACTTATATGGAAAAGTGATAGAACCTATAAGGAATCCAGCGGTTGCCGTGGATGACAATTATCTGTGGAACGGTATTTACAAGAGGGAATTCCTGAAAAGAAATCAAATAACATTTGCTGAAACGCCGGGAGCGGCTTATCAGGATATCGGTTTTATGTACCAGATCAATATTTTTGCCGAAAGAGCCCTGTATGTAAAAGAATCCTGTTATTTCTATTGTACGGACCGGGAAGGCGCATCAGCGAACTCAGGAAAAGGACTGCAATATGCCTATCAGGAGTATTTGCGATTGTATCAGTGGTTACAGGCAGACGGGGCGGGAGAGGAAAGGTTTCGCACTCTTTATTGCCGGATGGCAAAGTCGTTTATTTACTGCTGGGGGGATCCGGAAGAAGAAAAAACGAAAATCAGTGGGGCAGAGAGGTCAAAATATTATTTTTGGTTTCAACAGAAGTTGACGGGGGCTCTGAGGAAGAATTTGGCAGACAGGACGGCGTTTCATCCGCAGGCGTGGAAGAAGCTCGAGACTATGCTGGTATCTGAGACGTATTACATAGAAAAGTGCAGAGCCCGTAAACAAAAAATCAGGGACACTATGGGGCGGCCCGGGGCGTATCCGATTGTGATTTTTGGATGCGGACATTATGGGGCCGAAGCCTGCGGGTGGCTGGAGGAGCAGGCGTATCACGTGCAACTTTTTGCAGACAACAATCGTGCATTATGGGGAACGAAGGTCAATGGCATTTTGGTCAGCTCACCGGAGCAGGCAAGGGAGAAACTTGCCACGGCAAAATACCTGATTGCCAATGAAAAGCATTCGGCACAGATGCGGCAGCAGCTTTTGGAAATGGGAATTGCAGAAAGTGATATCTGCATTTATCTTTGAATGGAAAGAGGAGATTTGCTATGCGATACAAAGAAAATATCAGGTTACTCAACCGTTTTGTTGATAAATTGAAGGATGAGGAATCGGAGCGGTTGTTTGACGCAAGATTTTCCTATTTTGTGGACAGGGATAAGGATTCTTTTTACAGGCGGTTGGATGAAGTGTTTTCAATCAGGGAACAGGAATTTAATTGCGGATGGCTGGATCAGTATTATGAAAGATATCCGGAAAACCGGGAGACTGGCATTATCGTTTTCGGCGCAGGTGAAATGGGTAAGCTGACCTGCCGTTCTCTGCTCTTTAAAAAGAAAAAGGTAGACTGCATTTGTGACAACAATGACAAACTGAGTGGTTTGAATTTTAATGGCATACCAATTCTGAATTTTTCGCAGGTATGTGAGAATTTCAAAGATCATATTGTATTTGTGGCAGTATCGCCTAACTATCAGATTGAAATCTATCACCAGCTGTTATCCGCCGGCTTTCGGGAATCGGATATCGTGATGTCGAATTATGGAGGCGGCGGTCTCTACTGCGATATTTCAGATCAGTATTTTGACCTTCCCGCAATAGCGCCGGATAAGGACGGAGAATACTTCGTTGATGCCGGCTGCTTTGATGGCGGAACTTCCCGGCAGTGCAGCGGCTGGTGCGGGGGGAATCTCAAAATGGTATATGCATTTGAGCCTGACGGGAAGAACTTCCAAAAGTGTCACAAGAACCTCTCCAAGCTTGGCTGTGAATTTGAATTATATGAGTGTGCCACATGGAGCGAAAAGGCGACGCTGAGATTTAAACCGGATCCGGGACCGGGATGGGGATCTTCTGTCGATAAATCCGGAGAGATGGAGATAGAGGCGGACAGCATTGACAATAAGCTGAACGGGAGAAAAGCTACCTATATCAAAATGGATGTGGAGGGAAGTGAGCTTGAGTCACTGAAGGGAAGCAGTAAGACCATACGGAAATATCGGCCCAGGTTAGCGATTTCTCTCTACCATAAGCCCGAGGATGTGTTTGAAATTCCTGTTTTTCTGGAAAAGCTGGATTTGGATTACAAATATTATCTCCGGCATTATCAGACAAGGATGGAAGAGACGGCCTAATCTCCCGCAATTGTTATACATAGGTTTTAAGCTTATTCCCCAAATCCCTTATAAAATCGGTGTTTAGCCAATGTTTTTCTTTACAAACATATGTATAAATGGTATACTAAAAGCAGGGAATTATACATATGTCGGGGGGGGGAATCAGCATGGCATCT
>Ga0137308_100110_pt1 | contig 145770 bp, 142 predicted proteins | sample Inofrocosms_June_FD_97181 | JGI IMG/M metagenome (GOLD analysis project Ga0137308, IMG submission 97181) | Mouse cecal microbial communities from Vienna, Austria - N-Acetylneuraminic and N-Acetylglucosamine D2O microcosms_June | ecosystem: Host-associated > Mammals > Digestive system > Large... | reverse complement strand
AATGTGCGGGTCTTTCAAAATCGGGACTGCCTGCATATTTATCTGGTTTCGTTCAGCGTCCGACTGATTCAGTGTAAGCAACAACCTGATTTTTTGCAGACCGTTCAAGTCATCCCTCTCCTTTACTGCTTCAAATGGGTTGTCCTCGAAAAACATTTGATTGCCTAATGCGTACATTACTTCCTCTTTGCTTTGAAAACAACGGTAAAACATTCCTTTTGCTCCGCCTACCATATCCATAATGTCAGAAACCGAAGTTTCTTCGTACCCTTTGGAGATAAACAGTTTCTGTGCTGCATCTAGTATTTCCTTTTTCCATTGTTCTGGTGTCTTTTTTACAGGTCTAGCCAAATGTTATTGCACCTCCTTTGTATTTAGTTATTGACTTTAAGTCAATAACTATTTTAGCACCATTCTTAAATTTTTGCAATAGCCATAATTTTCCATAGCACAAAAATCACTTATGTGCAAAATCCACAAAATTCTTGATATTTAAAAAGCGACAGAGATTTCTCCCTGCCGCTTTTGTCCACTTATGTAAAAATGATTTCCTTGTTTACAATCTCCCTTGCACAAGCTCTTATGTTGCCTAACTGTCCTACCCATTCTAAGGCATTTTCAGCCTTTAGTTGTTCCGTTATGCCTTGTATCTGTTTCATGTCCTCAACGAGCCTTTCAAAGCGTTCCTGCGCCTGTCTGTCAATGCTAATAAGATAAGTATTCAGTTTGCCGCTTGTAAGAAGATTGGTGTATGTAACTTTGCAATATTGCTTTAGATAATCCAGATGCCGCTTTCTCGCCTGTTGGCTCGGTCAGTTCGCAGCTTGAGTGCCACTGGCACTCGCTCACCCCCATGTGCCTATCGGCTGTTCTTCTTCGGCGGGCAATCGTAAATCTGGAATACAATATTCATTTTCTTCGTGATATGTACCGCCTAACTGTTCAAATAATGACTTTGCCATTTTCTATTCCCTCCAGATAAGATATTCTCTCCATGTATTTGTGTCTGCTGTCTTAAACACAATTTTTGAGTTTTGTCCTTATCTGGTTTCATACTTAATTAAAAAATGAGAAAATTAAACGGAATGGGTCTTGATTTTGTATGGACTAGATGTTACAATATACTTTGTAATACAAAGTAATGAGGTATATTATGAATGATAAATATGAAAGGCAGATGAAGAAAGGGGTTTTGGACATGATTGTCTTAAAGCTGCTGGCTTCGGAGGCCAAGTATGGGTATCAGATTATACAGGAAATGAAGGAGAAGAGCGGGGAGATTTTTTTGCTTAAAGACGGCACGCTCTATCCCATTTTGTACCGTCTGGAAGACGACGGCCTGGTGGTAAGCAGATGGAGCGGCGCCAAAGGGAAACAGGTTGCAAGAAAATACTATGAGATTACGGAGGAAGGCAGTCGCACGCTGGCAGGGATCGTGGAAGTATGGGAGCGGATTTCCGAAGGGATATCAAAGATTATGGAGGGCTGAACAATGAATGCGAACCAATATGTAAATGCAGTAATTAAAAAGATTAAATGTAACGGTAAGAAAAAAGAAGAGATTAAAAGGCAGCTTCTGACGGACATAGATATGCGGATGCGGCAGGGGGAAAGGCTGGAAGAGATTATTTCCGGCATGGGTTCTGTGCAGGAAATTGCCGATGGGTTTAATGAAAGTATTTCACCAACAGAACAGAAGAAGTACCGCAGGAACATGGCGCTTAAAATAGTCATCCCGATTGCCGTGGTATTAGTTCTGTTGTCAATCTTAATCTATTGGATGTTCCCCAAGGGCAGGGACATAGAGCAGAGTAAATATTTTGACAAGGCGCAGGTGGAGGCGGCAATGAAAGAGACCGTAACGCTGCTGGATGAAGGCGCGTCAGATGATTTACAGGAGAATGCCATCCCGCAGATGCAGAAGTTTTTGGATAAAGCAGGAATACAGAAGATAAAAGCGACAATGTCAGATGACTGGGGCCAAAGGCAGCAGTTTGGCGCAGTTTATATGACGGAGCTTGTGCAGGGGAATCAGCATCTTGCCATAGGGGAAATTACGGTCACCTATGAAAATATCAGCGTGATTTACCGGCTGACGTATGATCAGGATATGAAACTGGCGGGGTTGTATGTGAGGTGAGAGTAAATCGTACCCTTGTAGATAATTGTGAATACCTCAAATCTGTATGGAAAGAAGGAGTTGCCATGGCTGAGAGAATTATCACCATTGTAATTATAGCAATCTCTGCGGCGCCGATGATTATCCTGGGGATTGTCCAATACAATAGCAAAGAGCCTGTCGGCTTTTGGAGCGGCAAGGAGCCTCCCAAAAGCCAACAGGTTACCGATGTGAAAGCATATAACCGCAGACACGGCGTTATGTGGATCGTGTACGGCCTTGGATTTTTTCCCGGGTTTGCGCCGGTGATTATATGGGGTGAGGAATTTGCCCTGATAGCAGTGGCGTTATTCCTGATAGAATGTATAGGCGGCATATTCGTAATGATTGCATATCATAACAAACTTAATCGCAGGTATTTAAAAGAGTAATAATTTATAATTTGTGAGTTACATTATTGCGGCAGCCTCCAAAAAGTATTTATGGATCCGGTAATCGCCGGTGAGTTCCGGGTGAAAGGCAACGGCAAGCTGATTATTATATTGTACGCCCACGATGCGTCCCTCCACAGAGGCAAGTATTTCCACGCCGTCAGATACGCTTTCCACATAAGGCGCGCGTATGAATTCCATCGGCAATGCGCCGATTCCCTGGAAATAGCCGTCGGCGTAGTGGAAGCTGCCAAGCTGCCTGCCATAAGCATTGCGCTTTACAGTCATCGGCAGGGTGCCGATATGCACCGTTTCTTCGCCCGCGATATGCTCCGCTAAAAGAATGAGCCCGGCACAGGTTGCAAGCACGGGCAGGCCTTCTTTAATTTTGTCTCTGACGGGCTCCAGCATGGAAAGCTCGCGCAGGAGCTTCCCCTGTACGGTGCTCTCCCCACCCGGCAGGATCAGGCCGTCAAAATGCCCCTGCAAATCGCTTGCTTTGCGTAACTGTACTGTCTCTGCGCCCAGCTCCCGCAATACTTTTTCGTGTTCCTCAAAGGCTCCCTGTACGGCCAAAACTGCTATTTTCATAGTAATCACTCATTCCTTTCCGCTCATTCAGGCACAAATAGGGATGAAAATTTATTTTTCACAGTATGCTTCTCCTTAAACTCCGCGTTCTGCCATCAGCAGTTCGATTTCATCTGCATTGATTCCCACCATTGCCTCGCCTAAATCCTCTGATAATTCTGCAATCATGCGGGCGTCTGTATAGTTTGTTACGGCTTTTACGATAGCGTTGGCGCGTTTTTCGGGGCTGCCTGACTTAAAGATGCCGGAACCGACAAATACGCCTTCCGCGCCGAGCTGCATCATCAGCGCGGCGTCGGCCGGGGTTGCGACGCCGCCCGCCGCAAAGTTGACAACAGGAAGTTTTCGGTTGTCGTGCACATACCGGACTAAACTGTAGGGGACGCACAGCCGTTTTGCTTCGTCGAACAGCTCGTCTTCCCGCAAGCAAGAAATTTCTGCGATCGCACGGTTCATCATGCGCATATGATGCACAGCCTGTACAACATCGCCGGTTCCCGGCTCTCCTTTTGTGCGTATCATGGACGCGCCTTCATTAATCCGCCGCAGCGCTTCGCCCAAATCCCTGGCGCCGCACACGAAGGGGACGCGGAATTTAGTCTTATCAATATGGTAAATATCGTCCGCGGGTGAGAGTACTTCGCTCTCGTCAATGTAATCAATTTCAATTGCTTCCAATAATTGTGCCTCCACAAAATGCCCAATACGGCATTTTGCCATGACCGGGATAGAGACGGCTTCCTGGATGCCGCGGATCATCTTGGGGTCGCTCATGCGGGACACGCCGCCTGCCGCGCGGATATCGGCGGGAATCCGTTCAAGCGCCATAACGGCGCATGCCCCTGCCGCCTCGGCAATTTTTGCCTGTTCCGGCGTTGTCACGTCCATGATGACACCGCCTTTGAGCATTTGTGCCAATTCTTTGTTCAACTCATATTGTCTGTCCATAAAAATCCTCTTTTCTGTATCGGTGGTTTTCGTAATTCTGTCTGTACCTTAGAATAAAGTGCAGCTTATCCTGGCCTAATTAAGTGCGATAAGCAGTCTCTGCTTTTAATAATTGGTAATTTGCAAATTAACTGGGAATAGATTATACTATAACTGGCTATATGAAAATATCCAATTTAGATATGATTGACATAGCCAGAATGGAGGTTTTTTATACCTATGTTGACATATTCGTTTACAGATATAGGGTCAGATAGTTTGTACCATCATCTCTACCAATGTATCCGCAGCGATATCCTATCCGGGAAGCTTGCATCCGGGAAAAAGCTGCCTTCCAAGCGCAGTTTTGCGAAAAATCTTGGCGTTAGTAATATCACGGTGGAAAATGCTTACGCGCAGTTATTGGCCGAAGGATATATTTTTTCGATCCCCAAAAAAGGTTATTATGTCAGGGAGATTTCCGGCATGATACCATCTGCCGGCGTAAACATGGAAAACCTGCCCCGGCAGCAAATTTTGGAGAAACGTTGTGTCGCTGATTTTGTGAGTAACCGGATTCATCCTGAACAATTTCCCTTTTCAATTTGGGCAAAGCTGCTCAGGGAGACACTCTTAAACTATCATGAGGAATTACTGGAAGCGCCGCCCTGGGGAGGCGTTCCCCAATTACGCCGTGCGATAAGCGGTCATTTAAAGGCGTATCGCAATATGGATGTCTCGGAAGAGCAAATTATTATCGGAGCGGGAACAGAATATTTGTATGGACTGCTTATCCAGCTGTTTGGCAGGGATAAAATCTATGCAGTGGAAAATCCAGGTTACCATAAGATTGCCCAAATCTATGAAAGTAACGGTGTGGAATGCCGCTTTATCCCGGTGGGAAAGACAGGTATGGACGTGGGGCAGCTTGAAAAGTCCGCGTGCCATGTGGCGCACATTTCGCCTTCCCATCATTTTCCAACCGGAATTGTGACGCCGGTCGGCGCCAGATACGAGCTGCTTGGCTGGGCAACCAGGGAGGAGGGGCGTTACATTATTGAGGATGATTATGATTCGGAGTTTCGCCTTGTGGGAAAGCCGATTCCCACACTGCAAAGCATAGACAGGTCGGAACGGGTCGTTTACATGAACACGTTTACGAAAACGCTTGCCTCTACAATCCGTATCAGTTATATGGTACTTCCGGGGCATCTGCTGGAAGAATTTCAAAAAAGACTCTCCTTTTATTCCTGTACGGTGTCTAATTTTGAGCAGTATACGCTGGCGAGCTTCATTGAGGACGGATATTTTGAAAAACATATCAACCGTATGCGCACCTATTATCGCCGCATCCGCGATGAACTGGTAACTGCCATCCGCAAAAGCCCGCTTGCCTCCTGCTGTGAGATTACCGAGGAAGACGCCGGGCTGCATTTCCTGCTTCGTATTGATACGGAATTGCCGGATGAAGAACTTTTGCACAGAGCGGAATCATCGGGAATCCGCCTCTCTGCCCTGGCGCAGTATTATCGTAATCCAGCAGAAAACGCGCCCATGCACACATTTATTGTCAATTACTCCGGCCTTGCAGGCGAGGAGGTCGGGAATGTAGTAAAAATGTTGGTGAAAAGCGTATTAAAAATAAGTTAAAAATGATATAATATATCAAAAAAGAAGTATAATTGCCGGAATCTATTGATAGTTATTAGGAGATGGCAGTTCATATATATAAAATTAAGGGGGTGATTTTAATGAGTAAAGTATGTTTTATTATCATGCCGTTTGGAGGGGCTTCTCAAGCGCTTAAAAGAAAGTTTGATGGCGTCTATAAAGGCATTATTGTTCCGGCAGTGCAGGAAGCGGGGTACGAGGCGGTCCGCGAAGATATTGCGGAGACTCCCGGGAGTATTCCCAAGAGCATTGTTAAAAAACTGGAAGATTCCGATATGGTTATCGCTGATTTAACAGGTATGAATCCGAATGTCTTTTATGAGTTAGGAATCCGTCATGTTTTATCCAAATGCGGCACAGTTTTAATTATCAATAAGGGAGAGACGATTCCATTTGACAATGCAAGCCATCGTGTGATCCAATATACCAATGAATCAGCGGATCTTGATGAGATACATAGCCAGATAGTTTCAGCCATAGCGAATAGGGAGAGCAATATTGAAAATTCAGATAATATCGTCCATGATACCTTCCCGCAGATTCCCACGAATGTTATAAGTTCGCTTATCCAGGATCCACAAAATAATAAAATAAAAGAACTGCAGCAAGATATCTCTAAACTCACCCAGGAAAATAAGCAATTGAAAAGTACCTTGACTTCTCATGGTATCTTAAAAAAGGACGCCCATATACGGACGCAGCGTTCTGTAAAAGAGATTTTCAGCGAGGCAAGGTTCGCTTTAAAAAAGAGCGGACGTGAAGTTATTCTTCAGCTTCATCAGTTTAATTTGGATAACGAGGTGGACAAGTTTACGAACTGCCTGGAGGATGCAATAGAGGCAGGCTATCTTTCAGAAAACGATTACATACAAATCAAGGATTTATGTAAATCTGCGGGATATTTGCCGCTATGCTTGACTTATACGATACAAGCCGTTTTATGAACTTAGCCATTGAAATGTTGAACCATCATTATGTGCGTACAAGCGATGAAACTATTGTCAGGGTTACAGGGCAAAACGACCTTTTTCTTTACGTTATGCCGGTGTTCTTTTATGCTCTGGAGATTAATAACTCGAATACTCAACGGACCCAGATTGCAGGGATGCTCATGCAGAGGAATCAGCGTACGTATGCAGAAATGGTTTTAAAAGGCGAAACAGAAATTGATAAAGAAAAGTTCCGGACATTTCCATTAGATTATATTTTAAAAACAGATATAGAATCCTTAAAAAGTAAAACAGAACAATGAAATGGTTTTATAGTGTTAAAATATTGACTTTAATAATAATATTTTATCAAACATTAAAATACGAGTAGCCAGACGATGGTTCTGAATGGTTTGTAAAGCTGTTCAGAACCATTTTTTAAGTGAAGACATAATAATAACGTTATCTTTATCTTCAAAATGTGAATGATATATTCTTGCTTTTCGGTAAAAAGATAAAAATTTATAAAATGTAGTAAAAATGTTGGCAAAATGCATTTTTTTGTGGATAACTATTGGTAATAATTGACATACCACTTTTTTGACATATCTGGTATAATCCAATTGATAAAATTTATTACATAAAGGAGGCATTTTTTAAAATGAGAAAAGACAATGTGTGGAAACAGGCAATGGCCCTGGTTCTGTCCGCTGCCTTGGTTTTTGGAAACAGCACGCCGGTTTCCGCAGCCACAGGGGATCCGGCAGCAAATGACGGAGCGGGCACAGTAGTAAGCCAGAACACGGTAACAAACCAAGACGCGTATTCGGAACTGGCATTAACCGCAGATGGTGAAATGGTATCGGGCGACGATGCTTATGCGGAGAATGGTATTCAATTTACCAACAATGGCGTAGAGATTGTAGACGCACCGATTATTACACCGGGAGAAGGCCAGGAGGCTGGAGACGACGGCGGTCATGGAAAAGTATTTAAATTCTCCAACTCAACTGGTGACAGTTTAGAGACGGGCAGGACTTATCTCACATCTGTTGCGGGCTCTCTCAGCAAGTATGATTTCTCCAGAGGCGCTACTTTTTCCTTTGATTTTTATCCGGAAGCACAGAGTGACGACTGGAACTATCTGTTCGGTATAGGTACATTTTCAGATCCCAAATATGCTCTTGTTGGAACGATTGGTTTTTCCGCAGGCCTTGACAGTGAAGAGAAGAGACTGGCAGACGGCTCGTCATGGGAAGCGTTTACTCCTAGCATGGGCTGGATTACAGAAAATAAGGGAGATTATGAGTGGGATTATTTTATGAAAAAAGAAAATGCCCACAAATGGTATAACCTGAAGTATGTTTATACGTCGGAAGGTATGACGATCTCTGTCAACAATGTGCCAATTGTGACTTACCGTGAAACAAACGGCTATATGAAGAAGATTTTAGAGGAACTGAATAAAGGCGTACTCCGTCTTGGCAAAGGCGTTGTGATAGCTAATCAAGGTTATGTGGGCCTTATGGACAATATATCTATCCAGCCGATGCCGCCACATCAGCATTCCTATGAAGAGGGAGCCCAGCCGTCTATTATCACGGAGCCGACCTGTGTGTTGCCGGGTTCTAGGAGAATGCCGGCATGTAAAGTATGCGGCGTAATTGAGACACAGGAAATTCCGGCGCTTGGCCATGACGTTGACAGTCTTATTCCTGCAAAGGATGCTACTTGTACAGAGCAAGGTAATATTGCACATTACAAATGTAAACGTTGCAGCGGCTTCCTGGTAAGCGGCGACGATGGCTTAAAGCAGGTTGGCTCAAGCGATATTAAAACAGCGGCAAAAGGCCATATTTATGTTGATACCATTACAAAAAAAGCAACAGCAACCGAAGACGGCGTAATCAAATCTGTATGTAGCGCCTGCCCGGAAGATACTACCGGACATACCAAGACAGGCGTGATTAACAAAGCAAGCAACATCACGCTGGAGAAGACCAGTTATACTTATACTGGTAAGGCAATTACGCCTAAGGTTACGGTTAAGGATAGTAAGGGTACCGTAATTACTACCGACAATTATACCGTAACTTATAGCAATAACACCAAGGTTGGTACGGCTACAGCAAAGATTACCTTTAAGGGTGACAAGTATACAGGCGTTGTGAATAAAACATTCTCTATTAAAGTGGCAGCCAGCCTGAAATTAAGCAAGTCAAAGGTTACCCTATATACTGGAAAAGCAACTAAGACTGCAACAATTAAGGCAACAGTGACAGGCGCATCTAAGGCTGTATCATGGAAATCAAGCAACACTAAGGTTGCCAAGGTTGATAAAAAAGGTAAGATTACCGCTGTCAAGGCCGGTAAGGCAACTATTACAGCCAAAGCAAACGGAATTAGCAAGAAAGTTACAGTAACCGTTAAGAATCCTACCATTGCTTTCAAGAATGGTAAGAAGGCGGTTAAGAAGAACACTGTAACCGTTAAGAAAAAGAAGAGCGTGAAGATCACTGTGACAGTAAAACCGTCTAAGTCTGGTTACGCAATGAAGAAGCTGTCCAAGAAGGACAAAAAGATTGCCACGGTAACATTTAAGAAAGGCAAACTTACCATTAAGGGTAAGAAGAAAGGTACTGTTAAAGTTAAGATTACAAGTGGAAAAGCAACCAAGACGCTTACAGTCAAAGTAAAATAGTATAAATAGCAACGAAGAACCTCCGGTAGTATTCACCATACTTCCGGGGGTTCATTTTTGGGCAGTTGATTGGTATGTCTCGGGCACATATATAGGTTCAGTCCCAAGTTTTTGTTGACTTCATTTCGAGGCAAGGCTATAATAGGACTGTTGCTTTAAAGGGCTTTGTGCGAAGGAGGGATAAAATGAACAGTAAAAATACAGAGAACATTGCGGAAAACAAGATGGGGGTCATGCCAATCAATAAGCTGGTATGGAACATGTCATTTCCAATGATGGTTTCCATGCTTGTGCAGGCGCTTTACAATATCGTTGACAGTATTTTTGTAGCGAGAGTATCAGAGGATGCGCTGACGGCAGTGTCCCTTGCTTTTCCCTTGCAGACGCTTGTGATTGCAGTCGGGGCGGGTACCGGCGTCGGTATCAATGCAATCCTTTCTAAGTCGCTGGGAGAAAAGAATTTCAAGAAAGCAAATGCGACAGCGCTCAATGGAGGATTTCTCTACATTATGAGTTATCTTCTGTTTTTGGTGTTGGGCTTTGTGGCGGTGAAGCCGTTTTATGTAAGCCAATTGAAAGGAAGTTCGCCGGAGATATTTGACATGGGCGTGCAGTATCTAAGCATCGTTATGATATTTTCTTTGGGAATATTTGGGCAGTTTTTCTTTGAAAGGCTCTTGACTTCTACCGGAAAAACGGTTTTCAGTATGGTCTCACAGCTTGCAGGCGCTATCACAAACATTATCTTAGACCCGATTCTCATTTTTGGTTGGCTTGGTCTGCCTGAAATGGGTGTTGCCGGCGCGGCTGTGGCGACAGTCATCGGCCAGTGTGTAGCGGCAGTTGTTGCTTGTGTCTGCAATATGAAGTTTAACCATGAGATAGATTTATCTCTCAAAGGATTCCGTCTCAGTGGTTCCTTGATTGGAAGTATCTATATGGTGGGCGTTCCTTCCATTATAATGCAGTCCATTGGCTCCGTGATGACCTACTGCATGAATAAGATTTTGATTGATTTTTCGTCTACGGCCGCGGCTGTTTTTGGCGTATATTTCAAGCTTCAGAGCTTTTTCTTTATGCCGGTGTTTGGGTTGAATAATGGCATTACACCGATTATCGCATACAGTTACGGTGCGCAGCAGAGGAAGCGCATGATTAAGACGATTAAACTCAGCATGGGCATCGCCTTTGGGCTGCTGTTGTTTGGTTTTGCAGGGTTCGAGCTTGTTCCTCAGGTTTTATTAAAAATGTTTGACGCCTCAGATGAAATGCTGGAAATTGGCTGTCAGGCGTTGAGAGCGATCGGCTTCCATTTCCTGATTGCGTGGTTTTGTATCATAGCGGGTACTGTGTTCCAGGCATTGGGAAAGGCGGTTTACAGTATGGTTGTTTCTATTATGAGACAGTTAGTGGTCCTGGTGCCGGCGGCGTACATTCTTGCCCAACTGGGCGGCCTGGATGCAGTTTGGTGGTCGTTTCCGATAGCGGAGGGCATGTCTCTTTTGGTATCTGTAATCTGCCTGGTTAATATTTATAAGAAAATTATTAAACCTCTACCGGAGGGCAGAGAATAAACAATTTTTTTGGGTTTCCCCATTTTGTATATGTATAGTACCAAGATGTCTATGCTGTCAAAGGCAGCAAGACCTTTTGGTACTGAAATATAGGTTATTGCAAAAAATGGGGAAACTTAAAGCAATTTTATATTGACAACGAAAGTAAAATGTAGTATGGTGAGATTTGTTTAAAGTATATCATTTATAAATGGTGGAGAGACAAAGAGGTCTTGAGCCAATAAGGGAGGAAAAGTAAAATGAAAAGAAAAACATTAAAATTTCTTGCATGTGCGGCTATTATGGCAATGACATTATCTGTTACAGCGTGCGGCGGTTCTGACAAAGACGATAAGGCAGCAGGAACAGAGGCGCCGGCAGGAGACGAGACAGATGCGGCAGATGATACGGAAACAGATGCGGCAGACGATGCAAACGCAGATGCAGCAGACGATGCAAACGCAGATGCAGCAGACGATGCAAACGCAGATGCAGCAGACGATACAGAAGCGGATGCAGCGGACGCTTCCGGCACTACATTAGAGGAATTATTTAATGATCCGACTGCGAAAGCTACTTTTGACAGCATGACGCAGGCTATGACACAAGAGGGCATGTCTGCTTCTATCAGTGTAACTGGAAATGAGCTGATTATGGAGGTGAAAATTGAGGACAGCGCCTTGATTACAGACGGTATAGGTGAAACATTAGGAACTGCTTTAGACGCTCAGGCTGAGACGCTCAAGACGCAGGTGAAGACGCTTGACGCTGCCGTAGGCCAGGAAGGCGCATGTACTTATACGGTTCGTTATCTTGATCCGGACGGAAATGTTTTGACCGAGAAGTCTTTCAAGGCAGAGTAATACCGTGTTTAATTTCCGCGGACAATAGAAACCCTAATAAGAATATCCTATAGAATTCCGAGCCGTTTAGGCATGAGTTCCTATGGGATATTCTTGTTTTTTTCTTGTTATTTATTTTATAAGAACGAAAGGGCCTTGTGTTTTCGGAGTTGTATTTTACAGGTTGAATTTTACACTTGCGGATAACTTTAAAATATCATAGACGTGATTTCGTATTCATGATATAATATTGGCAGATATGATATGGATTTAATTGTTTACATGCAGGCTGGAATTCATAATATTGGGAGGTGTTTATATGCCAAATGGTCTTGAAATTGCAAAAGCCGCCATTGAAGATTTTAAAAAAATACAAGAATATATGATGTTGGCCAAAAAGGAAAATGCAACTGAGACATATGCAAAATTAAAGGATGAATATCTTTCATTAAAGGCGATATTAAATGTGGCGGGTGTAAATCTTACAGATATTGATAAGATAAAAGAATAAGTAATGGCGGGCGTAAGCCGATGTGGCTTGCGTCCTTTTACTGTTAGGAAATATCTTGTCGCGTCAAAGTGTGCCGCCTTGCTCATGAGCGAGGGGGTAGGTGCGCTGAAGCGGGCAATCCCACTTTGTTCTTTTAAAAAAAGTACTTGCTTTTTTTTATAAGATGCATTATACTAATATTTGCTGTGGCATGATAGCGAAGAAGCGAGAGGTTGCTGCCGCGAATATGGCAGGTTTTTCCGTGGAGCGAATGTCAAGTTAGGAAACTGGCGACAAGTCACTGTATCACAACAAACAGTCTGCAAGAAAGCAGAAACAACGTGTGTAGCGCATATGACACACACGGAGAAGTGTACAGTCACCGCTTGTCGTACTGAGAGAAAGTGCGAAAAGGAGGCGACTTTTTTTATGGCAAGTCAAGTAATGAGAATCACACTGAAGGCATACGACCATCAGTTGGTGGATGCATCTGCAAAGAAAATTATCGAAACTGTAAAGAAAAACGGATCACAGGTGAGCGGACCGGTACCTCTTCCCACAAAGAAGGAAGTAATTACTATCCTGAGGGCTGTCCACAAGTACAAGGATTCCAGAGAACAGTTTGAGCAGAGAACTCATAAGAGGCTGATTGATATCATCACACCGACCCAGAAGACGGTTGACGCATTGTCCAGGCTGGAGATGCCTGCCGGCGTTTATATTGATATCAAGATGAAGAACAAGTAATATTTAAGGTAACAATCCTGACAGGTTTATGACGCATACGACAAATGTCATTTGCGGATATATATACTCTGTTCTAGGATGAACGGTTCCGCTGCCCATGAATTCGGGCATGAAACGTTCCGCTGTAGAGAAAACAGGAGGTAAAGAAATGAAGAAAGCAATATTAGCTACCAAAGTCGGAATGACTCAAATCTTCAACCCAGACGGCGTATTAGTGCCGGTTACTGTATTGCAGGCTGGTCCCTGTTATGTAACTCAGATTAAGACTGAGGAGAATGACGGTTACAGTGCAGTTCAGGTTGGATTCGTTGACAAGAAAGACAAGATTGTCAACAAAGATGCCAACGGCAAGAAAGAAATCAGATACAGGCATGGCGCTAACAAGCCTGAAAAAGGGCATTTTGAGAAAGCAGGCGTGTCCAGCAAAAGGTTTGTCAGAGAGTTTAAGTTCGAGAACGCTGCCGATTACAAATTAGCAGACGAGATTAAGGCTGACATTTTTGCAGAGGGCGACAAAATTGACGCAACGGCAATTTCCAAAGGTAAAGGATTCCAGGGCGCTATCAAGAGGCACGGCCAGCACAGAGGGCCTATGACCCACGGTTCTAAGTTCCATCGCCATCAGGGTTCCAACGGCGCATGTTCCAGCCCGAGCAAGGTGTTCAAGGGCAAAGGAATGCCGGGACATATGGGATGCGAGAGAGTGACTGTTCAGAATCTGGAAGTTGTCAGGGTGGATGCTGAGAACAATCTGCTTTTGATAAAAGGCTCTGTACCGGGACCCAAGAAATGTCTGGTAACCATCAAAGAGGCTGTAAAAAAAGTGAAATAGCATTTGACGAACGCCCTATCGGGCATCCCTTTATGCCAAAGAGATGGCGGGAGAATTGAAAGGAGGACTTAATAATGGCTAATGTAGCTGTTTATAATATGAAAGGCGAAGAAGTTGGGAGCCTTGAGCTGAACGATGCAGTGTTCGGTGCGAAAATTAACGAGCACCTGGTGCACATGTCAGTCGTACAGTATCTCGCAAACAAGCGCCAGGGTACGCAGAAAGCAAAGACACGTTCTGAAGTGCGCGGCGGCGGAAGAAAACCCTGGAGACAGAAAGGAACCGGCCACGCAAGGCAGGGCTCTATCCGTGCTCCGCAGTGGAAGGGCGGCGGCGTTGTATTTGCCCCCACACCGAGAGATTATTCTTTCAAGCTGAATAAGAAGGAAAAGAGAGCGGCTCTGAAATCTGTGCTGACTTCTAAAGTGAACGACAGCAAGTTCATCGTTCTGGATGAACTCAAGCTGGATGAGATTAAGACCAAGAAGTTCCAGGAAGTACTGGAGAACCTGAAAGTAAGTAAGGCTCTGGTAATTATCAATGACAACGACCAGAATATCGTAATGTCTGCAAGGAATATCCCGAAGATTAAGACCGCGCTGACAAACACCATTAACGTGTACGATATTTTGAAATATGACACTATCGTGGTAACCAAGGACGCCGTAGCCACAATCGAGGAGGTGTATGCATAATGGCAAATATACAATATTATGACGTAATCCTCAAGCCGGTTGTCACAGAAAAGAGCATGAACCTGATGGGCAATAAAGAATACACTTTTCTGGTACATCCCGAAGCTAACAAGACCATGATTAAAGAAGCTGTTGAGAAGATGTTCGAGGGAACCAAGGTACAAAGGGTCAACACCATGAACATTGACGGCAAGAAGAAGAGAAGAGGCATGGTCGTGGGGAAGACTGCTAAGACCAAGAAAGCAATCGTTAAGCTGACGGAAGACAGCAAGGATATTGAGATTTTTGCTGGCTTATAAGCGCTTAATGAAATCATTGAACAATTGATGTGATGAAAGGAGAACCACAATGGGAATTAAGACATATAACCCATATACACCTTCAAGAAGAAATATGACTGGTTCTGATTTTTCTGAGATTACAAAGAAAACTCCTGAGAAATCCCTGTTAGTTTCTCTGCAGAAAAGGTCCGGTCGCAACAATCAGGGTAAAATTACGGTAAGGCACCGCGGGGGCGGTTCCAGAAGGAAATACAGAGTAATTGATTTTAAGAGAAATAAGAAGGACGGCATTCCGGCAACAGTTATCGGAATTGAGTACGATCCGAATAGAACGGCAAATATCGCGCTTATCTGCTATGCAGACGGCGAGAAGAAATATATTCTTGCTCCGCAGGGGCTGACAGACGGCATGAAGATTATGGAAGGCCCGGAAGCTGAGATTAGAGTGGGCAACTGCCTGCCGCTTGAGAATATCCCGGTTGGTACACAGGTACACAACATTGAACTGCATCCGGGCAAAGGCGGACAGCTTGTACGTTCTGCCGGCAACAGCGCACAGTTGATGGCAAAGGAAGGGAAATATGCGACATTAAGGCTTCCCTCCGGTGAAATGAGAATGGTGCCGATCATATGCAGGGCAACCGTCGGTGTAGTAGGAAATGCGGACCACAACCTGATTAAGATAGGTAAAGCAGGCCGTAAGCGTCATATGGGTATTCGCCCGACCGTCCGTGGTTCTGTTATGAACCCCAACGACCATCCGCATGGTGGTGGAGAGGGCAAGACCGGAATTGGCCGCCCAGGTCCATGTACACCTTGGGGCAAGCCTGCACTCGGCTTAAAGACCAGGAAGAAGAACAAAGCATCTAACAAGCTTATCGTAAGAAGAAGAGACGGTAAGGCATTGAAATAACAGACACACCCGCGGGCGAGGCGTTTGCCTGGCAGGCGGGGAATTCAAGGAGGTTAATTATGGCTCGTTCACTGAAAAAAGGACCATTTGCTGATGAAAGTTTATTGAAAAAAGTAGATGCTATGAACGCAGCGGGCGAAAAGAGCGTGATCAAGACATGGTCCCGCCGTTCTACTATCTTCCCGCAGTTCGTAGGACATACTTTTGCAGTTCATGACGGAAGAAAGCATGTGCCGGTATATGTTACTGAGGATATGGTCGGACATAAGCTTGGTGAGTTTGTTGCGACAAGGACTTACCGCGGACATGGAAAAGACGAGAAGAAATCAAAGGTTCGTTAATTAATGAAAGGAGGTTCCATCATCCATGGCTAAAGGACATAGAAGTCAGATAAAAAGAGAGAGAAATGCACAGAAAGATACCAGGCCTTCAGCAAAATTATCTTATGCCAGAGTATCTGTTCAGAAAGCATGTTTCGTGCTGGATGCAATCCGTGGAAAAGACGTCAAGACTGCTTTGGCAATTTTGGCTTATAGCCCCAGATATGCGTCAAGCGTTATAGAAAAGCTGCTGAAATCTGCGATTGCGAATGCAGAAAACAACAATGGATTGGATGCAGAAAACCTTTATATCGCAGAATGTTATGCGAATAAAGGACCAACAATGAAGAGAGTTAGACCAAGGGCACAGGGAAGGGCTTACAGAATCGAAAAGAGAATGAGCCATATTACAATTGTGCTTGATGAAAGATAGGAGGGCAAACATGGGACAGAAAGTGAATCCTCATGGCTTAAGAGTCGGCATTATCAAAGATTGGGACTCTAAATGGTACGCAGAATCAGATTTTGCAGACTTTTTGGTAGAAGATTACAACATCAGAACATTTTTGAAGAAGAAATTATATGCATCAGGTGTTTCTAAGATTGAGATTGAGAGGGCTTCTGACCGCGTGAAGGTTATCCTCTATACAGCAAAGCCGGGCGTCGTAATCGGCAAGGGCGGAGCTGAAATCGAGAAAGTAAAAGCTGAACTTCAGAAATATACCGATAAGAAACTGGTAGTAGATATCAAGGAAGTTAAGAGACCGGACAAAGACGCCCAGCTCGTAGCAGAGAATATTGCATTGCAGTTGGAGAACCGTGTTTCTTTCCGCCGCGCAATGAAGTCTTGCATGGGCCGAAGCATGAAGGCGGGAGCAATGGGAATCAAGAGCTCTGTTTCCGGACGCTTAGGCGGCGCAGACATGGCACGTACAGAGTTCTACAGCGAGGGAACTATCCCGCTTCAGACATTAAGAGCAGATATCGATTATGGATTCGCTGAGGCAGATACCACTTACGGCAAAGTAGGCGTAAAAGTGTGGATCTACAAAGGCGAAATCCTTCCAACAAAGGAATCTAAGGAAGGGAGCGATAAATAATGTTAATGCCAAAAAGAGTAAAACGCCGTAAACAGTTCCGTGGTTCCATGGCAGGTAAGGCGTTGAGAGGTAATAAAATTTCAAATGGTGAATACGGAATCGTAGCTTTGGAGCCCTGCTGGATTAAGTCTAATCAGATTGAGGCAGCCCGTATTGCGATGACACGTTATATCAAACGTGGTGGTAAAGTATGGATTAAGATTTTCCCTGACAAGCCGGTTACTGCGAAGCCAGCAGAAACACGTATGGGATCTGGAAAGGGAACACTGGAGTATTGGGTAGCCGTAGTGAAACCCGGACGCGTAATGTTCGAGATTTCCGGCGTACCAGAAGAAATCGCTCGTGAGGCATTACGTCTTGCTACACACAAATTACCTTGTAAATGTAAAGTAGTTTCACGTGCAGACTTAGAAGGCGGTGAATCAAATGAAAACTAGTAATTATATAAAAGATTTGAGAGAAGAGAATGTAGCTTCATTACAGGAGCAGTTGGTAGCTGCAAAAAAGGAATTATTCAATTTGAGATTCCAGAATGCAACGAATCAGTTAGATAATACCGGAAGAATCAAAGAAGTTCGCAAGAATATCGCTAGAATTCAGACGATTATCACTGAGAAGTCTAAACAGGCTTAGAACACTAAATGAAAATAAGCGAAAGCGAATTTGAGTTTTGTGTGAAAGCCGTTCTTTGAGATTAGCAAAGTCGAATTGTTAAGTGAAGGCTTGGCTTAGCGAAAAGAACTTCCATATTGAAGAAAGGAGATTCTATATCGTGGAAGAAAGAAATCTTAGAAAAACACGTACCGGTGTTGTTGTAAGCGACAAGATGGATAAGACTATCGTTGTTGCAGTAAGGGACAACGTAAGGCATCCCCTTTACAACAAAATCGTTAAGAAAACTTATAAATTAAAGGCTCATGACGAGAACAATGACTGCAACATTGGCGATACCGTCAGAGTAATGGAGACAAGGCCTTTATCAAAAGATAAGAGATGGAGACTTGTAGAAATCGTTGAGAGAGCGAAATAAAGGAGGCTGCCAGCATGATTCAACAGGAAAGTAGACTGAAAGTAGCCGATAATACAGGAGCAAAAGAATTGCTGTGTATCCGTGTTATGGGCGGTTCTACCAGGAGATATGGAAATATCGGAGATATCATTACTGCTACGGTTAAAGATGCAACACCAGGCGGCGTTGTTAAAAAAGGCGATGTGGTAAAGGCTGTAGTAGTTCGCACCAAGAAAGGTGCTCGTCGTAAAGACGGTTCATATATTAAATTTGACGAAAATGCGGCTGTTATCATCAAAGAGGACAAAACTCCCAGAGGAACCCGTATCTTTGGACCAGTTGCTAGAGAGCTTCGTGAAAAACAGTTTATGAAGATTGTTTCCTTAGCTCCAGAAGTATTATAGGAGGTGGGAAGATGGCAACATTGAAGATTAAAAAAGGCGATACTGTGAAAGTTATTGCCGGAAAAGACAAAGACAAAGAAGGCAAGGTAATTTCTATCAACAGGAAGAAGAATACCGTTTTGGTAGAGGGCGTGAACATGATTACCAAGCATGTGAAACCCAGCATGGCAAACCAGCAGGGTGGAATTGTGCATCAGGAGGGCCCCATCCACATTTCTAACGTAATGTATGTCCACAAAGGAAAACCAACCAGGATAGGCTTCAAGATGGACGGAGACAAGAAAGTACGTTTTGCCAAATCCACTGGCGATATCATTGATTAATTCAGGAGAGGAGGTCCATTCAGTTGAGTTGTAGATTAAAAGAAACTTATCGGAACGAAATCGTAGACGCTCTGATGAAAAAGTTCGGATATAAAAACGTTATGCAGGTACCCAAGCTTGAGAAAGTTGTTATTAACATGGGTGTCGGCGAAGCGAAAGAAAACGCAAAGATTTTGGATGCCGCTGTCAGCGATATGGAGACCATCACAGGGCAGAAGGCTGTCATCACGAAAGCGAAGAAATCTGTGGCTAACTTTAAGATTAGGGAAGGAATGCCTATCGGATGTAAGGTAACATTAAGAGGCGAGAAGATGTATGAATTCGTTGACCGCCTGATTAACCTTGCATTGCCACGTGTACGTGACTTCCGCGGCGTGAACCCCAACGCATTTGACGGCAGAGGAAATTACGCTTTGGGAATCAAAGAGCAGCTTATTTTCCCGGAAATCGAATATGACAAGATTGACAAAATCCGCGGCATGGACATTATTTTTGTTACCACGGCAAAGACAGACGAGGAAGCACGCGAGTTGTTGGCGCAGTTCAATATGCCATTTACGAAATAATAGGAGGGAATTTTAATGGCAAAGAAATCAATGAAAATTAAACAGCAGCGCAAACAGAAATTCTCTACCAGAGAATACAGCCGCTGTAGGATTTGTGGACGTCCACATGCATATTTAAGAAAATACGGAATCTGTAGAATCTGCTTCCGTGAGCTGGCATATAAAGGACAGATCCCTGGTGTGAAAAAGGCAAGTTGGTAAGGAGGAAAATACATCATGACAATGAGTGATCCAATCGCAGATATGCTTACAAGAATCCGTAATGCAAACACTGCTAAACATGATACAGTAGATGTTCCGGCTTCCAAGATGAAAGTTGCAATTGCCGAAATCCTTGTGAATGAAGGATACATTGTAAAATATGACATCGTGGAAGGCGAAAGTTTCAATACAATTCGCATTACTTTAAAATATGGTAAAGACAAAAATGAGAAAATCATTACCGGACTCAAGAGAATTTCCAAGCCAGGACTTCGCGTGTATGCCGGCAAAAATGAGATTCCAAGAGTTTTGGGCGGTCTGGGGATTGCAATACTTTCCACGAACCAGGGCGTTGTAACTGATAAAGAAGCAAGAAAATTAGCAGTAGGCGGCGAAGTATTAGCTTACGTGTGGTAAGGAGGTACGGGCATGTCACGAATCGGAAGAATGCCAATCGCAGTACCGGCGGGCGTTACTGTCGATATTGCAGAAAATAATCATGTGACTGTAAAAGGTCCTAAGGGAACATTGGAGAGAACTCTTCCCGCAGAAATGGATATTAAGCTGGAGGACTCCCAGATAATTGTAACAAGGCCGAATGACTTAAAGAAAATGAAATCCCTGCATGGCCTGACAAGAACACTCATCAATAATATGGTTGTGGGTGTGACAGATGGTTATGTAAAAGAGCTGGAAGTAAACGGTGTCGGTTACAGGGCTTCCAAGTCCGGCAAAGAGCTGACATTGAATCTGGGATTCTCCCATCCGGTAGTTATGACGGACCCGGAAGGATTGGAATCTAAGGTAGAAGGCAATAAGATTACCGTTTCCGGTATCGACAAAGAAAAAGTTGGCCAGTACGCGGCGGAAATCAGAGATAAGAGAAGACCTGAGCCATACAAAGGTAAAGGTATCAAATATGCTGATGAAGTTATCAGGCGTAAAGTTGGTAAGACTGGTAAGAAATAATATAGGAGGAACAAAAAATGGTTAATAAAAAATCAAGATCCGAAGTTCGTTTGAAAAAACACAGAAGAATACGCAATCGTTTCTCCGGTACTGCCGAAAGACCACGTTTAGCTGTGTTCAGAAGCAATAATCATATGTATGCGCAGATTATTGATGACAACGCGCAGCATACGCTTGTTTCCGCGTCTACGCTTCAGAAGGATGTAAAAGCAGAGCTGGAAAAAACCAATAATGTAGAAGCAGCAGCACATTTAGGTACTGTGATTGCAAAGAGAGCGTTAGAGAAAGGTATTACCACAGTTGTCTTCGACAGAGGCGGTTATATCTACCAGGGTAAGGTAAAAGCTTTAGCTGATGCAGCCAGAGAAGCTGGATTAGACTTTTAATAGGAGGAGACAGATACATGAAACGTACAATCATTGATGCTAGTCAATTAGAATTAACAGAAAAAGTGGTATCAATTAAGCGTGTAACAAAAGTTGTCAAGGGCGGTCGTAATATGCGCTTCACAGCTTTGGTTGTTGTCGGCGACGGCAATGGTCATGTAGGTGCAGGTTTAGGCAAGGCAACGGAAATTCCTGAGGCAATCCGTAAGGGAAAAGAAGACGCCATGAAGAAGCTGATTTCTGTAAAATTAGATGATAACAACAGTATTACGCATGATATTTCCGGAAAGCATACCGGGGCATCTGTGCTGCTGAAAAGAGCTCCCGAAGGTACTGGTGTAATTGCGGGCGGCCCGGCACGTAACGTGTGCGAGCTTGCCGGAATCAAAAATATCCGTACCAAATCTTTGGGCTCCAACAATAAGCAGAATGTAGTTCTTGCTACAATCAATGCTTTGAGCCAGCTGAAATCTCCGGAAGAGGTAGCAAAACTCCGCGGGAAATCTGTGGAAGAGATACTCGGTTAAGGAGGATATGGAAAATGGCAGAGAAATTAAAAATTACACTTGTGAAATCTACAATCGGCGCAGTTCCTAAGAACCGCAAGACAGTAGAGGCGCTTGGTTTAAGGAAGTTAAATCATTCCGTAGAACAGCCGGATAATGAGGCTGTCAGGGGCATGATCCGTCATGTCAGGCATTTAGTGAAAGTAGAAGAAATTTAACACAAAAGTAAGGAGGTGTCAGAATGGACTTATCAAATTTAAGACCGGCAGAGGGTTCCAAACACAGCGATAATTTCAGAAGGGGACGCGGGCACGGCTCAGGAAATGGTAAGACGGCAGGTAAGGGACATAAGGGACAGAAAGCTCGTTCCGGTTCACCAAGGCCAGGTTTCGAGGGCGGCCAGATGCCATTATACAGAAGAATTCCTAAGCGTGGTTTTACGAACAGAAATTCCAAAGAAATCATTGCTATTAATATTGACAGATTGGAAGTTTTTGACAATGATTCCGTTGTAACTGTGGAAGATCTATTGGAGCGCAGAATTATCAGGAAGACCGGAGATGGCGTAAAGATTCTCGGAAACGGTGAATTCACCAAGAAACTTACAGTACAGGTAAATGCCTTCAGTGCAAGCGCTAAGGAAAAGATTGAGGCTCTGGGCGGAAAAGCAGAGGTGATCTAAGGATGCTGGAGACACTTCGTAAAGCATTTAAAATTAAAGATATAAGAAGTCGTATATTTTATACCTTTTTGATGCTGATTGTCATCAGGCTGGGCTCACAGCTGCCCCTGCCTGGTGTCAAAGGGGACTTAATTACAGAATGGTTTGCAAGTCAGGGAGCCGATGGGCTCAATTTCTTCAATGCCATCACGGGTGGTTCCTTTGAGCAGATGTCCGTGTTCGCACTGAACATTACACCGTATATCACATCCTCCATTATCATGCAGCTTTTGACGATCGCTATTCCCAAATTGGAAGAGATGCAGAAAGATGGCGAAGACGGAAGGAAAAAGATTGCTGAAATTACACGTTATGTGACAGTTGCACTTGCGCTGATTCAATCGATCGCTATGTCAATCGGATTTGGCCGCAGCGGTTATCTGGAAAAATTTGACGCAATGCAGGTTATCATGATGGTTGCAACTTTGACGGCAGGTTCCGCAGTATTGATGTGGATTGGTGAGAGAATCACCGAGAAGGGTGTCGGTAACGGTATCTCTATTGTGTTGACAATCAATATTATTTCCAGAATACCGGAAGATTTAATGACCCTCTATAACCAGTTCATCAAGAATGCCCCCAATGTGGGGAATGCCATCATTGCGGCGCTCGTGATTCTGGCAGTGATTCTGGTGACGGTTGTGTTCGTTATTTTCCTTCAGGATGGAGAACGCAAGATTCCGGTACAGTACAGCAAAAAGATTCAGGGACGCAAGCAGGTGGGCGGACAGTCCAGCCATATTCCGCTGAAAGTCAACACCGCAGGCGTAATCCCCATTATCTTTGCGCAGTCCATTTTGCAGTTCCCGGTGGTAATTGCAGCCATCATGGGCAAAGGCAATGGCAACGGCGTTGGAAGCAAGATTCTTCATGGGCTTTCTCAGTCTTACTGGTGTGACCCGGAACAGCCCATTTATAGTATAGGTCTGGTAGTGTATATTATTTTAATTGTTGCATTTGCATACTTCTATACCTCCATCACCTTCAATCCGCTGGAGATTGCAAATAATATGAAGCGGCAGGGCGGTTTCATTCCGGGAATCAGACCCGGCAAGCCCACCAGTGACTATCTGGCAAAGATTTTGAATTATATCGTATTCATTGGAGCGGTAGGACTTACGATTGTAGCGGTTATCCCGATTTTCTTTAACGGCGTGTTCAGCGCAAACGTTTCCTTCGGCGGTACGTCCATCATCATTATCGTGGGTGTTATCATCGAGACGCTCAAGCAGATTGAATCCCAGATGCTGGTACGCTACTATAAAGGATTTTTGAATGACTAGAAACTGAGTATGTGTGCCTGGGAGGCGCCGGAGGGCGTCTCTTATGGCGCACTAACTATATTAGGAGGAAGGCAAATGCGGAACATTTCTATAATGCCTTCCGACGATATGGCAGGTGTCGCAAAGCGACGCGTGCCGTTACCTTAGTTAGGAGGAAGTTTGTATGAAAATAATCATGTTGGGTGCGCCTGGAGCTGGAAAAGGAACACAGGCAAAGCAGATTGCAGATAAATATTCGATTCCCCATATTTCTACCGGGGACATTTTCCGTGCGAATCTCAAAGCTGGCACAGAACTGGGGAAGAAAGCCAAGGAATATATGGACCAGGGGCTCTTGGTGCCTGATGAACTGACCTGTGATCTTGTTATGGACCGTATCGCGCAGGACGATTGCAAAAATGGATTTGTATTGGACGGTTTTCCGAGAACCATTCCACAGGCGGAGGCCTTGGATGCAGCTCTCACTAAGATTAATCAAAAGATGGACTATGCAATTGATGTGGATGTCCCGGACGACAACATTATCAATCGTATGTCCGGCAGGCGCGCCTGCTTAAACTGCGGCGCAACGTACCACATCGTTTCTATTCCGACCAAGCAGGAAGGTATCTGCGACCGCTGCGGCAACCAGGTAGTGCTCAGGGACGACGACCAGCCGGAGACCGTGAAAAAGCGTCTCAATGTATATCATGAGCAGACACAGCCTTTGATTGACTATTACCAGAAACAAGGCATATTAAAGAGCGTAGATGGAACGCAGCCAATGGAGAGCGTATTCGGCGCCATTGTAGAAATATTGGGGGCGTAAATCATGTCAGTATCCATAAAATCAGCCAGGGAAATTGAATTGATGAGGGCAGCGGGGAAGATCCTGGCAAAAGTCCATGAAAATCTGGGAAAGGAGCTGAGGCCGGGAATGTCCACCCTGGACATAGACCACCTGGGCGACGACATCATCCGAAGTTATGGATGTATCCCCTCCTTTAAGAATTACAATGGATACCCGGCATCCGTGTGTGTTTCTGTGAACGATGAAGTCGTCCACGGGATTCCCACTAAGAAGCGGCTAATCCGAGAGGGCGACATTGTGAGCCTTGATATTGGAGTGATTTACAAGGGCTATCATTCGGACGCGGCACGCACTCATGGAATCGGCGAGATTTCCAAGGAGGCTGCATTATTAATAGAAAGAACGCGGCAAAGTTTTTTTGAGGGCATAAAGTATGCGTTAGAGGGGAACCACCTGCATCAGATTTCCAATGCGATCAGCGCGTATGCGGAAAGCTTTGGATATGGAGTAGTGCGGGATCTGGTAGGACATGGGATTGGCACCCATTTGCATGAAGATCCGCAAATTCCCAATTTTGCACAGAGGAGCAGGGGTGTGCGGCTGCGGGCAGGCATGACATTGGCAATTGAACCCATGATCAATGCAGGGCGTTTTGATGTGGAATGGCAGGATGACGACTGGACTGTGGTGACACAGGACGGCTCCTTGTCTGCTCATTACGAAAATACGATTCTGATCACATCCGGCGAGCCGGAGATTCTGAGCCTCACAGCGGGCGAGGCCGAAAGCATCTAGCAATTGGCAAGCAGTAGGCGAAGCCAGAGCGTGATGCGAGGTCGTTCTGTGAGATTAGCGAAATCAAGCGGAGCGCAGATTGAGGTTAGCGAACAGAACTTCCTTAATAAAAACGGAGGCAATTGGATGGATATTAAATTAGCGGTTTCCAGATCAGGACATGACAAAGACTGTCTTTATGTAATTATAAAGGAAGAAGCCAATCTGGTTTATTTGGCGGACGGGAAGTTAAAGCCCATAGATAAGCCGAAAAAAAAGAACAGGAAACATATTCAAATTATTAAGAATCTTCCGAAAGAGATTACAGAAGTCTTTTCGCAGCAGAATTTTCGGAATGAAGAAATAAAAAGAGCGATTAAGCTTTATCAAAAACAAACTGGTTTCAGGAGGAAGTAAGATGTCAAAAGCAGATGTTATAGAAGTAGAAGGAAAAGTGGTTGAGAAGCTGCCAAACGCCATGTTCCAGGTGGAGTTGGAGAATGGGCACCAGATTCTGGCGCATATCAGCGGAAAGCTGAGGATGAACTTCATCCGCATCCTGCCGGGGGATAAGGTGACGATTGAGATGTCCCCCTATGATCTGACAAAAGGCAGGATTATCTGGAGGGATAAGTAGTTCACAAAAAGGCTTGGGGCATGATGTCGAAATAGCAGAAACCATCGGATAGGATATGATCAATGTATTCTTTCCGGTGGTTATTTTTATAATGGAGTGTTTCATTTGAAGATTTCAATAGAACAGAGAGAGAAAGTTCATGCAGGCCGGCTTGCACAATTTTAATAATGAAAATAAGAAGGAGAATATAGATGAAGAAACAGATTAATACAGTACTGGCAATTGGAATTTTATTAGGCGCCATGACGATGGGATGTAATAGCGATTCATCTGCTGTTGATTCTTTGCAAAGCAGCAATGAAGGACTTGTAGAATCAGAAAACCTGGAGCAGAGTTATACAGTAAACGAAGATGGGACGTTTACATGTAAAGGGATTGTTTATAATTACAAATTAACGCTGACAGGCAAAGAAGAGGGGGCTGATAAAACATCGAAGTATGCCGTGCTGACGAATAATAAGAATCTTTCATTTGATGATGTTTTTCGCAGCCTTATAAGCGCAAAATTAGAAGTGGGGGAACCTGAGTTTGTACTGCTTGGATATTATGTAGATTAGAAATTATATTGCAAAATAGAAAGGTGCAGAGCCGGAAATATGTCACTTTTCTGCATCGTTTATGCAAATATATTTAAGAGTAAATGTCCAGTGGCAGTAAGTTGCAAAAAACGAAGAAATGCAAGAGGGTAATCTATTGAGAAATAGGTAGCGGTATGATACAATTTCATTTATATTATTAAGCCCATATAAAACCGGAATAGGAGATAATTTACTATGAAACCGATATTAACAATAGATGAACTTATTGAGGCTGCTAAACTTTTTTGTGGTAAGGAAAGCAGAGAAAACCATGTCGAACTAATAGGAGTTACCGACGGAAAAGCTGTTGGTACCTATGTAGAGCATAAATTCCAGCGATTTCTTCGGTCACGCTACATTGTTGACATAGGAAGTAGTGCGAAAGGAATAGATTTGCCCGGAGCTGATATTCAGACTGATATTAAAGTTACGTCTATTACTCAACCACAGTCAAGTTGTCCATTTAAAAACGCTCGCCAAAAGATTTTTGGTTTAGGTTATAATCTGTTGGTCTTTGTTTATGATAAGCGAGATACAAACAATACATGCACCTTACACTTTACTTATTGCACATTCATAGACAAAGAAAGAACGGCTGATTTTACTATTACGAAACGTTTGCGTGAAATGGTTTATGATGGTGCAAACAGAGAAGATATTATCGGATTCTTACAGGATAAAAATGTTCCAGGAGATGATATTGTATATAATGATCTTGCTGAAGAAATACTTACTAATCTTCCAGAACAAGGTTATTTAACTATCAGTAATGCGTTACAGTGGCGGTTGCAGTATGCGAGGGTCATTGCGTTAGATAATAGCGTTCAAGGGGTTATTAATTATGAGTGGTAAGCGTGAATACGGTGATTATCAAACACCTATTGATTTTGCCGAAAGGGTTTGTCGTTATCTGAAAGATTACTATTATCTTAAACCGTCCGCAATTGTTGAACCGACTTGTGGATTAGGCAGTTTCCTAAGAGCCAGTCTTTTATTTAACGCCGAAGAATATTATGGGATAGAAATAAACCCGGAATATTGTGAAGTTTGCAGGAAGACTATAAATGATGCTCGAGTAAAAATAATCAATTCTGATTTTTTCTCTTTTTCATCAAAAGCATTGATAAAAAATAAACGTCAAATACTTGTTATCGGAAATCCCCCATGGGTGACAAACACTACACTGTCAGTTCTAGACTCTGATAATTTGCCTAAAAAAGCAAACTTTAAAGGTCTAAAAGGCATTGACGCTATTACTGGTGCAAGTAATTTTGATATTTGTGAATATATGATTTTACAGTTGATTAGCGAATACAGAGGGACTAACATGGTAATTTCTATGTTGTGCAAAACTTCAGTTGCAAGAAACGTATTTAAAGAACTAAAAAGAAATTGCATTCCATTTTCTTTCTGTGATATATTGGAATTTGATGCAACAAAAGTATTTGGCATTAACGCTAGCACCTGTGTGTTAGTTATCCAACTTTCCGATAAATCATGTACATCAAATACTTGTAATGTATATGATTTTGAATGCCATGAAATAATCAAATCACGGTTTGGCTACTCAAACGGACAGTTTTATAGTAATTTAGATTTTGATACAGAGAATTTTGATGGCCATTGCTGCTTTGAATGGCGGCAAGGCGTTAAACACGATTGTTCAAAAGTCATGGAATTAACTATGCGAAATGGGGCGCTCCAAAATGGAAAAAAAGAATATATCCAGATTGAACCAGATATTGTTTTTCCATTGATTAAAAGCAGTATGTTTAAAGCACCTGTCATTCACAGCTTTTCAAAGTTTGTTCTTGTAACGCAAAAAAAAGCGAGGGAGCAAACAAAACATCTTGAATATGAGGTGCCTAAAACGTGGGAGTATCTGAATAACAATATTGATCTGTTTGAACGTAGAAAAAGTTCTATTTATTATGGTGCACCGCCATTTTCTATGTTTGGAGTAGGCGATTATTCATATTCACGTTTCAAAGTAGGTGTTAGCGGTTTTTATAAACAGCCTTTATTTTCGGTGCTTTATTCAGATGATGAGAAACCTGTAATGACAGATGACACAAGTTATTTTATTTGTTTTGACAGCTTTGATACGGCATATGTTGCGATGCTGTTATTAAATTCTAAAAAAGTGCAAGGATTTTTAACAAGCATTGCATTCCTTGATGCAAAACGTCCCTATACCAAAAAAGTTCTACAACGTATAGATTTTGAAAAAATAGTCGCTTGTTTGTCCATAGACGAGCTTATACAAACAGAACAAAATTTGAATTTAACTGATTACGTCACGGATTCAATGTATGATAAATTTAAATCATTGCTAGAAGAGGGACAAATGAGATTTGTATAATTATTGGTTCAACGCCTTTTATAAGTATATAATTATAATCGAATGAAGGGTGTCATTGTTTTGGGAAAAATTAAAAAAAGCCTTGATTTTTCAGGGGGCGGATGGTATACTGTTAGCTGAATGCTTTTGGAGCATAGTATTTTTGCGCGCAAAATTGCGTAAAAGTCAGTTTAGAATGTCCCTTTGGACAGAGCAGAAAGGAGGAAGTGCTGTGAAGGTAAGATCATCAGTAAAACCTATTTGCGAAAAGTGCAAGATTATCAAGAGAAAAGGAAGCATCCGGGTAATCTGCGAGAATCCGAAACACAAACAGAGACAGGGCTAGAGCGCTTAGCGAATGCAAGCTTAAGGCGCAGCATGAGATTAGTGCGAAGCCCGTTCTGTGAGATTAGTGAAAGCAAGCTGAAAAGCGCAGTTTGAGTTTAGCGAACAGAACTACCTTATTAAAAAGATGTTTGTGAAGATTTGTTTTGATTTATGTGCGGCTGTAGCAAGATACTCAGAGAGAAGTCTTGCTATTCATAATAACCAGCCTGCACGGCTGGATTTCTGTTTTAATACCGAGGGAACAGGAGTAAGACAGTGCCAAGGGCCAGCAGACAGTATACACACATTTCAGGACGAGCAACCGTAGCTGTATATGGTCGGCTGATGTCAGGCAGATTTTGTTGCGGATTTTGCCAAGCATTATATATTATCCAATTGATAAAAAAGAAAATTTTATGGAGGTGCACAACACACATGGCTCGTATTGCAGGTGTAGATTTACCAAGAGAGAAACGTGTTGAGATCGGGTTGACTTATATTTACGGTATTGGAAGAACTAGCTCAAACCGCATTCTTGCCGAAGCGAAAGTAAACCCCGATACTCGTGTCAGGGACTTAACTGACGAGGAAGTAAAGAGAATCAGCGAAGTGATTGAACATACGCAGACTGTAGAAGGTGATCTGAGAAGAGAAATCGCTTTGAATATTAAGAGATTGCAGGAAATCGGATGTTATCGTGGAATCCGTCACAGGAAAGGGCTTCCGGTCCGCGGTCAGAAAACTAAGACGAATGCAAGAACCAGAAAAGGTCCTAAGAGAACTGTCGCTAATAAGAAAAAGTAGAGCACTTAGCGAAAGCAAGCTGAAAAGCGCAGTTTGAGGTTAGTGCGAACTTTGTTACCGAGACTTAGCGGTGGCGATAGGCGAAGGAAGCGTGTTAGTTGATTATAATAACAGTAAAATGTAACTATCATATTAAAGTCTGAAGAAAGTAGGTTAGTTTAGAAATGGCGAAAAACACTGCAAAAAAAGTGACAAAAAAGCGCGTAAAGAAAAACGTTGAACGCGGACAGGCGCACATTCAGTCATCTTTTAACAATACAATTGTAACGATTACAGATGCTGAAGGAAATGCTTTATCATGGGCAAGTGCAGGCGGTCTTGGTTTTAGAGGTTCAAGGAAATCTACTCCGTATGCTGCACAGATGGCAGCAGAGACTGCGACGAAAGCAGCTCTTATCCATGGTTTGAAAACAGTAGACGTTATGGTAAAAGGACCTGGTTCAGGACGTGAAGCAGCAATTCGTGCGCTTCAGGCATGCGGACTTGAAGTAACCAGCATCAAAGACGTTACTCCGGTACCTCACAACGGATGTCGTCCACCAAAACGCAGAAGAGTCTAATTAGGAGGTATAGGTTAAGATGGCAGTAAATAGAGTTCCAGTTCTCAAGAGATGCAGGTCTCTTGGTTTAGATCCCATTTATCTGGGAATAGATAAGAAGTCCAACAGGCAGTTAAAGAGAGCCAACAGGAAAGTGTCTGAATATGGTCTTCAGTTGAGAGAGAAACAGAAAGCAAAATTTATCTATGGCGTATTGGAGAAACCTTTCCACAACTACTATCTGAAAGCAGACAGAATGAAAGGTATGACCGGTGAGAACCTCATGGTTCTTCTGGAGAGAAGATTAGATAATGTCGTATACCGTCTGGGTCTGGCTAGAACCAGGAAAGAGGCAAGGCAGATTGTCGGCCATAAGCATGTGCTGGTAAACGGCAAGCAGGTGACAATTCCGTCTTATCTGATAAAGGCAGGAGATACGATTGAAATCAAAGAGAAATGCAAAGGTTCTCAGAGGTACAAAGATATCCTTGAGGTGACTGGCGGAAGATTGGTGCCGGAATGGCTGGATGTTGACCAGGAAAACCTGAAAGGTGCCGTAAAAGAATTGCCTAATAGGGAGGTAATTGACGTTCCGGTCGATGAAATGCTTATCGTCGAGTTATATTCTAAATAATAATTGACAAGCAACGGTATCCGAAAAGGAGGGACTTTGTAGTGTTCGATTTTGAAAAACCGAAAATTGAAATTGCGCAGATTTCAGAAGACAAAAAATACGGCCGATTTGTCGTAGAGCCACTTGAAAGAGGCTACGGTACTACACTTGGGAATTCATTGAGGAGAATCATGCTCTCTTCACTTCCGGGTGCAGCAGTAAGTCAGGTAAAAATCGAAGGTGTCCTGCATGAATTTAGCTCTATTCCAGGCATTAAGGAAGATGTGACTGAGATTATCATGAACATCAAGAATCTGGCTTTGAAGAATACCAGCCAAACAAACGAGTCTAAAGTTGCTTATATTGAATTTGAAGGTGAAGGCGTAGTTACGGCGGCAGACATACAGGTCGACCCGGATATCGAGATTATGAATCCCGACTTGGTGATTGCCCATTTAAACGGCGGGGCAGATTCCAGGCTTTATATGGAACTGACAATTACCAAAGGCAGGGGCTACGTCAGCGCTGACAAGAACAAGGGGGAAGATGTGCCAATCGGCGTAATTGCAGTTGACTGTATTTATACGCCTATTGAGCGTGTGAACCTTTCAATCGAAAATACCCGTGTGGGGCAGATTACAGACTATGACAAGCTTACGCTGGACGTATATACGAACGGCACTTTAGAGCCGGACGAGGCAGTCAGCCTGGCGGCGAAAGTTCTGAGCGAGCACTTGAATCTGTTTATTGATTTGTCTGAGAATGCGAAGACAGCGGAAGTCATGATTGAAAAAGAGGATAATGCCAAAGAGAAGGTTCTTGAGATGAACATTGACGAGTTGGAATTGTCCGTACGTTCTTACAATTGTCTGAAGCGTGCCGGAATCAACACCGTAGAAGAGCTGACCAACAGAACGCCGGAAGATATGATGAAGGTTCGGAATCTTGGCCGCAAATCATTAGAAGAAGTGTTGGCAAAATTAAAAGAATTAGGATTACAATTAAACCCCGGAGAAGAATGAAATTCTTTGGAGGGGTGCTACCAAACGAACTGCTAACGTTCGTTTGGGTTCCACTTTGTTCTGGCGAGTAGTAATCCAAGACAGGACAACATGGCAGGGTTTGTAAGACCAAAAGGCGAAGCCCTGTATATCCTGATAACAGGATATTTCCATAGTGAGTGACAACGAGCAAATAACAATATCCGGCAAGTAAGGCCAAAAGGCGTTGCCGGGTATATCACAAATGGAGGATTTAGAAATGGGAAAATATAGAAAATTGGGCAGGACATCTGACCAGAGAAAAGCATTAATCAGAAACCAGGTAACCGCACTCCTTTACAACGGCAAGATTGTAACCACAGAAGCTAAGGCCAAAGAAATCCGCAAAGTAGCTGAAGGTTTGATTGCATTGGGTGTGAAAGAAAAAGACAACTTTGAAGAGGTGACTGTGACCGCTAAGGTTCCCCGCAAGGATAAGGACGGTAAAAGAGTCAAAGAAGTTGTGGACGGCAAGAGAGTTACCGTTTATGATGAAGTTGAGAAGAAGATTAAGAAAGATCTTCCTTCCCGTTTGCATGCAAGACGTCAGATGCTCAAGGTATTGTATCCTGTAACATCTGTTCCAGCAGAGAACAAGGGAAAGAAGAAGAACACCAAGAAAGTTGATCTTGTAGCTAAAATTTTTGACGAAATTGCTCCAAAATATACAGGCCGAAACGGTGGTTACACCAGAATCGTCAAGATTGGACAGCGTAAAGGCGATGGCGCTTTAGAGGTTCTTCTTGAATTAGTTTAAGAATCGGAATACGCAATATAATTTAGGGTCACAGGAAAGAATATTTGAAATGTATTTTTTTCCTGTGACCTAATTTATGGAAGGAGAAATATATATGAGTACAGCATCCATTTGCATCTTAATCACAATTGTGGTTTACCTTATCGGCATGTTGGCAATTGGATTTTACTTTGCCAGGAAAAATGAATCTGCCTCAGACTTCTATCTTGGGGGACGAAGACTTGGCCCGTTGGTAACCGCGATGAGCGCGGAAGCGTCGGATATGTCCGGCTATCTGCTGATGGGGCTGCCTGGTCTGGCGTATGCCTCAGGATTAGCAGACGTTGGCTGGACAATTGTAGGTTTGGCGGCAGGTACATATCTGAACTGGCTGTTCACGGCAAGACGCCTGCGCCGTTATACGCAGATTACCAATTCCTTTACGCTGCCTCAGTTCTTTTCCAATCGTTTTCACGATAAGAAGAATATCTTGACCGTGATTGCAGCGTTAATTATTATGATATTCTTTGTGCCGTATACGGCTTCTGGTTTCGCTGCCTGCGGGAAACTGTTCTCCTCACTGTTTGGCGCAGATTATATGACGGCTATGCTTATTTCTGCGATTATCATTGTGGGTTATACGGCGGCAGGCGGTTTCCTTGCGGCATCCACAACGGACTTCATTCAGAGCATCATTATGTCAATTGCGATTGTGTTTGTGCTGGCGTTTGCCACTATTTCTGCCGGCGGAATTGGCGCGGTTATGGAAAATGCGCAAGCGTTACCCGGATATCTGTCTGCAACCAGCACCTATGTGGCGGAGAGCGGTACGTCGCAGCCTTATGGCCTGCTTAAAATTATTTCCACTTGTGCCTGGGGATTTGGGTATTTCGGAATGCCCCATATTCTGCTCAGGTTTATGGCGATAGAGGACGAGAACAAACTGAAACTGTCTCGCCGCGTGGCGTCTGTGTGGGTTGTGATTGCTATGGCAATGGCGGTATTTATCGGTATTGTAGGAAATGCCCTCAGCAAACAGGGGATCATTGCATTACTTGCCGGCAGTGACACAGAGACCGTAATTGTCCGTATTGCCGATTTGCTGTCAAAATATGGGATTTTCCCGGCATTGATGGCGGGGTTAATTCTGGCTGGTATTCTGGCAAGCACCATGTCGACCGCAGATTCGCAGCTTTTAGCGGCTTCTTCCAGTGTGTCGCAGAATATCCTGCAAGATACGCTGCACGTGAAATTGTCTTCTAAGACAAGTATGCTGATTGCCAGAGCGACAGTTATCGTGATCGCCATTCTTGGTGTAATTATTGCGCGCGACCCTAACAGTTCTGTTTTTGGAATTGTATCGTTTGCCTGGGCGGGATTTGGCGCAGCGTTTGGTCCAGTTATCATCTGCGCACTGTTCTGGAAGCGTACAACATTGCCCGGAGCGATTGCCGGCATGATTGCAGGCGGAGCTACCGTATTTATATGGAAGTATCTGATTGCTCCGCTTGGCGGCGCGTTTGCCATTTATGAGCTGCTCCCGGCATTTCTGGTGGGAACGGCGGCGATTGTCATTGTCAGCCTGATCACGAAAGAGCCGGACAAAGAAATTTTGGCAGAATTTGAAGCAGCAAAAGGCAGTAATGCAATCAAGTAAAAGTTAAATAACGTCTTTTAAAATGTTATATAAAATCATGGTATCGTTTTTTACAATACATACTCCCTGAAATCTTATATGATGGGTATGACAAATGAAAACAATCCAATCAGTCAAAGGTGTCTGTGAGAAATACGCAGGCGCCTTTTTGCTATTTTCGTGGAAAAGAGGTAAGCGTATGGGCAGTCGAATTAAAAAACATCCGATTTTAGGGGCGCCGGAAAAAGGGAAAAAGGTTACCTTCACCTGTGATGGCAGAACGTTGGAAGGATATGAGGGAGAGCCAATTGCCGTGGCATTGCGGGCAGCAGGTATTATGAAACATCGTTATACGAAAAAAGAACATACGCCGCGAGGAATTTTTTGCGCCATTGGCAGATGTACCGATTGTGTAATGGTGGTGGATGGAAAACCAAATATTCGTACTTGTGTCACGCCTCTGCGGGACGGCATGAAAGTGCAGACACAGTACGGTGTTTTGCCAGAACCTTTTGCGAAGCAGTGGCAGGGAGGGAAGGAACATGAAAAGATATGATTTAATTGTAGTAGGCGCGGGGCCCTCCGGTCTGTCAGCCGCAATCGAAGCGGCAAAAAGAGGGCTTAAGGTAACCGTATTTGATGAAAATGAAAAACCGGGCGGGCAGCTTTTCAAGCAGATACACAAATTTTTTGGCTCCAAAGAGCACAAGGCGAAAATCAGAGGTTTTGTAATTGGAGAGGAGCTGTTGCGGGAGGCGTCGGAACTGGGTGTTAAGGTAACGTTAAATGCAACGGTCATAGGTTTGTATCAGGATAAAGAGATCGTGGTGAAGATTGGAGAAGCTATTCACCACTACAAGGGCGACGCTATCCTCGTTGCCACCGGGGCTGCGGAAAATGTGGTGACGTTCGAGGGCTGGACGCTCCCGGGCGTAATTGGAGCAGGCGCGGCGCAGACGATGATGAATCTTCATGGCGTCAAGCCGGGGAATAAGGTGTTGATGCTTGGATCTGGAAATGTCGGTCTGGTCGTCAGTTTCCAGCTTTTACAGAGTGGGTGTGAGGTTGCAGCTTTGGTGGATGCGGCGCCCCGGGTAGGCGGTTATGGCGTTCATGCGTCGAAGGTGGCAAGATGCGGCGTGCCATTTTATCTGTCGCACACGATTGTGAAAGCGGAGGGAAAAGACTGTGTGACAGGAGTAACTATTGCTGAAGTAGATAAAAATTTTCAGTTCATCCCGGGCACAGAAAAACATTTTGATGTCGATACCATATGCCTTGCCGTCGGGTTGTCACCCATGTCCCAGTTATTAAAAATGTCAGGATGTGAGATGGAAGATAATCCGGCAAGGGGCGGGCAAGTGCCCATCTGCGATGAGTTTGGCAGGACGTCCATGGAGGGGATCTATGTGGCGGGGGATGTGTCCGGCATTGAGGAGGCAAGTTCTGCAATGATTGAGGGGCGGATTGCCGGGATTGCGGCGGCGCATTATCTGGGATATATCAGCGGGGAAGAATTGACAGAAAAATACCAGGAGAATCAAGCGGCATTGCAGGGGCTGCGGCAGGGAATGTTTGCGCCGGAGAACCGCGGCAAGCAGATAGAGAGGACGGAAGAAGGAATCCCTATTTCCATGAGCCTGCTGAAAAAAGGATATATAGACGAGAAGGAAATTGAACGTTTTCCAGGCGTAAGCCATAAGGCAGGCATACATCCAGTAATGGAGTGTTCGCAGAACATTCCCTGTAATCCCTGCCAGGATGCATGTCCCAAGAAGTGTATTAAAATCGGTTCCAAGATTACATCCCTCCCAGTGGTCGATGAAAGCGCACAATGTATTGGATGCGGCATGTGCGTGGCATCCTGTTCCGGGCAGGCAATCTTCTTGGTGCGGGAGGACTATGAACCAGGATTTAGCACGGTGACGCTTCCCTATGAATTTCTGCCGCTGCCGGAGATTGGCGACAAGGGATACGGGCTTGATCGAAGCGGGCAGTCTGTATGCGAGGCACAAGTGCTGGATGTGAAATCATCGAAAGCCTTTGACTGTACGAATCTGCTGACAATCAAGGTTCCGGCAGATATGGCTATGCGGGCAAGATTTTATGCGGCGGGAAAATAGAGGATATGCAGGACGCTTTGAAGTGCAAACGCAGAGAGGAGGATTCCATGGAGACGATTAATGACAGGGCAATTTTATTAGGCGAATTTGTGCCAGAGCCGGATGACGGCAGAATCATCTGTCGATGTGAGGAAGTCACAAAAGGAGATATCCGCCGTGCCGTTCATGACGGAATGTATACCATCACCGAAATCCGCAGATATTTAAGAACAGGCATGGGGCTCTGCCAGGGACAGACATGCGCTAAATTAGTGAAAAGCATTGTCGCGAAAGAGCTGGGCGTATCGCCGGCAAAACTTACGCCGGCGACCTCCAGGGCGCCGATGCGCCCGCTGGAAATGAAAATATTGGCGAACGAAACAGTATCTGGTGAAGATAACGGCAAAGGAGGCGGGGAACAATGAACCATACAGCAGAAGTAATTATTGTGGGCAGCGGCGTCATTGGATGCGCAGCAGCCTACTATCTGGCAAAAAAGGGTGTTTCCGTTCTTGTGCTGGATAAAGATGAGAGTATCGGAAACGGCGGCTCCAGCCGCAATGGCGGCGGCGTTCGCCAGTCGGGCAGAGACCCCAGGGAACTTCCCCTGGCAATGTACGGCGTGGAGCATATGTGGCCGACGCTCTCGGAGGAATTGGAGCTGGATATTGAATACCATAAGGAAGGCAACCTGCGGTTAGGCAAGACAGAACGCCACCTGCAAATTCTTCAAGGGTTGACAGAACGTGCTGTTTCCTGCGGCTTGGACGTGCGTATGATTAACGGGCAGGAAGTGCGCGCAATTAACCCGTATTTAAGCGATGAGGTTATCGGAGCCAGTTGGTGTGCGACAGATGGGCATGCAAACCCGCTGTTGGTGACGCTTGGCTATTACCGCAAAGCAAGAGCTCAGGGCGTTCGTTTTATCACTGGGGAGGAAGTTACAGGTATACGCAAAATTAGAGGAAAAGCGCGGACTGTTGCCACAAGAAAAAATGTCTATGAGGGCGAGACAATTATTGTCGCCGCAGGTTATGGGAGCCGGGCAATTGTCCAGAGCGTTGGCATAGACGTGCCCATGCGTAAGGAATTGATAGAGGCGCTTGTCACAGAGGCAGAGCCGAAGATGTTTCCCCAGATGTTGGGGACGGCGGACGCTGATTTCTATGGACATCAGACCGCCCATGGTTCTTTTGTCTTTGGCGGTGCATCCGGCATGGAGGACGTCAATAAAGACAATGGAAACAGTATGGTTTCCAGTATTACCGCCCCGTGTATCTGCCGAGGAATTATGAAATACATTCCCCGGTTGGCGGACGCTAAGATTGTGAGAACCTGGGCGGGCTATGAAGACATCTGTACCGATGGGATTCCGGTCATCAGTAAGGTGGAGGAAGCGCCGGGACTGATACTTGCCTGTGCATTTACTGGTCATGGATTTGGCATCTCCCCGGTTGTGGGGAAACTGTTATCCCAAATGGCAGCCGGCGAGGAAACCATGTTAGACCTGCGGGAATTCCGCTATGACCGCTTTAAGGCGATCGGATAAAAGGTAGAAAATTGTAAATTGTTGTGTTATACTGTAGAAGACAAAGGTGTCAATAGCAGGGCTATTGGCGCCTTTTTTAGGAGGCGTGATTATGGATACAAGAATAGAATTTTTATATTTAAGTGAGCCGGATATGGTGAAAGCCGGCGTTAAGGATATGAAACAATGTGTAGAGGTCATGGAGGATTTGCTGGTAACGTTACAGAAAGGGGACTATGTGATGGGGGGGAAGAACCACAATTCCCACGGCTGCATGGTGACGTTCCCGGATAAGCCGGAATTTCCCGGTATGCCCCAAAATGCAGACGAGCGCAGATTTATGGCGATGCCGGCATACCTTGGCGGGCGTTACCAGCTGGCAGGTATGAAATGGTATGGTTCAAATATGGACAATAAACAGAAAGGCTTGCCACGCTCTATCCTCATGATGATGCTGAACGATAAGGATACAGGCGCCCCATTGGCCCTGATGTCGGCAAATCTGGTAAGTTCCTATAGAACAGGGGGAATCCCGGGCGTAGGCGCAAAATATCTGGCAAGAAAGGATGCAAAAACTGTGGCGGTTGTAGGACCGGGCGTTATGGGTAAGACCTCCCTGAGCGCTTTTGTCAGTGTTTGTCCTGGGCTTGATACGTTAAAGATTAAGGGTCGGGGACAGAAATCATTAAGTTCCTTTATCGCGTTTGTGCAAAAGGAGTGCCCGCAAATTAAAAATATTTCCGTATGCGAGACAGTGGAAGAGGCTGTCAGGGACAGCGATATTGTCAGCATGACCACGGTGGTTAGGGATGATATTTCGACATTTCCATACATAGATGAGTCCTGGATTAAAAAGGGTGCCTTGATAAGCCTCCCTTCCGCGGCCCGGTTTGAAGACGATTTTCTGGCAAAACGCTGTAAGCTGGTAGTTGATAATTCTAAATTGTATGAGGCGTGGGAAGAGGAATACCCTTACCCCAGTTACGAACAGGTACAGATTATCGGCACGAAATTCACGGATTTGAAACATGAGGGTAAGATTAGCGCGGAAGATATGATTGACATTGCAGATATTATTACCGGAAAACATCCGGGACGCGAAAATGAGGATGAAATTATCGTATATTCGATTGGCGGGATGCCGGTGGAAGACATTGCCTGGGGCGGCACGGTTTACAACAATGCAGTGAGACAAGGAATCGGTATCAAATTGCCGTTGTGGGAAGAGCCGGAAATGGCATAATACCAAGCTGTTATGAAGAGCTGGAAATGGCATAATATCAAGAACAGGAGAATGCAGATGCACAGAGAGATTACCCCCATGCAGCCTTATCTGGCTGCGCAGGCCAAAGAATTGCAGAAGCTTACGCTGCAAAATGCAGAGATTTCCCATTGTTATCAATTTAAAGTTGGCAAAGGGCAGGCTGGAGAATTTTGCGCAGTGCCGGACGGAAGTACAGATTTGGTGTTCAGTATCGGGCAGCGCGATGTGAAAGTATTTATCGGCGGCACAGTGCTGCGGGCAAAGCAGTGGCAGTTTGAGGAGGGGCGGACGCATTTTGGCATACGTTTCCGGGCCGGCAAGAACGTGCTGCCGCAGGGAATTACCATCCAGGACGTCGTCAATGCAGATTTAGAGCTGGATCAGGCAGAATATGGGGAGACTGCGGAAAAAATTGCTTATGCAAAGGATATTCGGCAGCGTGCGGAAATTTTTATAGAATATTGCAGGAAAAAACAGCAGGTATGGCAGGAGTTTGACAGCGCCCGGGCAATCGAGCAATTTGTCAGGAAGAAAATTTATGAGAACCGGGGAAATATCACGATCCATGAAATTGGTGAGGAGAGCGGGTATTCAGAATGTTATGTCCGCCGCAGTTTTCAGGGGTTTCATGGAATTTCACCAAAAGTATTTGCCAGGTTTGTCCGTTTTCAGTATATGTTAGAACTTATCGGGAGGGAGGGGAAGCAAGTGGATTTAGAGCAGCTTGGGCTTGCATGCGGTTACTATGACCAATCCCATATGACGAGGGAATTTAAAGCGTTTGCCGGCATGGCTCCCGAATCATACCGAAATTATATCTGTAATAAGCCGGGAAGAGCGTGGCAGTGAGCCGCATAAACGTACTGTAAGCAAGGAAGCAGGTTTGAAACATAGGGCGAAAGCGGGATTGTCCGCTTTGCAGATAAATATAAGAAAGACGGAGGATGAGAATATGAGTTTATCAAAGATTGAAATTGTAACAGGAATGTCAAAGTTTACAGGATTGAAGGCTGCGCTGAGTAAGGCGGGCGTCCGCGGAATGACAGTTATGCAGGTGCTGGGCTGCGGCGTGGAAAAGGGAACTAAGGAGTATGAGGTAGATGAGAACTATGAGATGGAACTGCTGCCCAAACAGCAAATAAGTATTGTGGTGGAGACCGAGAGGGTAGATGAGATCATCGAACTCATTAAGCAGGAATTGTATACCGGGCATATCGGGGACGGCAAAATTTTTGTTTATGAGATTTCTAATGTAGTTCGTGTGAGAACCGGCGACGAGGGTGTGGACGCACTCTGATACCGCAGTCCAAGATAAGAAGACGAGTGGGAAAATGCAGTGTATGAAGAGAAAAATAAAATACATCGAATGAGAAGAAAGGAGAAACAGCGATGGGTGATAAGGACAAAAAGCTGGGGCTTGCAAGCGTTGTGTCAATTTCAGTAGGCTTGATCGTTGCCACAAGCTGTCTGGTGTCTCTGGGACAGGGAGCAGGGGAAGTCGGCGTCGTATTTATAGGGGCGATGATAATAGCCTGTCTGCTGAACATGACGACGGTAGCGTCGCTTTCGGAGTTAAATGCGTTGATGCCAAATACGACAGGGGGGCTTGCCCAATATACCCTGGCGGGCATGGGACCTTTCCCGACATTGATTTCTATGGTAGGCGGATATCTGATCTGTAATATGTTGTCTACAGGCGTGGAGGCATCCATTTTCTCCTATGCCATGGAAGATACGTTCCCTTTGCCAATTCCGAGTATTGGCTATACATTGATTGTGACGGTGGTCATAACAATTGCTAATTTGTATGGCGTGGATATGTTTGCGAAGATTCAGGACTGGGTGGCGTTTCTTCTTCTGGGGTCTATGCTGGGACTGGGAGCGATTGGCATGTTCCGGCTGGGAACGGGGACGGTTGTGGAACAGCCGCTCTCTATGGCGTCAAGCCCGGGGAGCGTAGTTTCCATGACAGCCGTTGCATTCTGGCTGTTTATCGGGGCGGAATATGTCATCCCGGTTTCTAAGGATGTGAGAAACGCCAAACGCAACGTGCCTTTGGGGATGATGATAGGGCTTGCGCTTCTGTGTGTGGTACAGTCCATTATGATCTTGGGCTTCCACAATTATACGCCTTGGGGAGAGCTGGCAAATTCGGCGGCGCCGCACCTTCTCTACGGACAGAATCTTTTGGGGACGCCCGGAAAGATTTGGATGACTTTAGTGGGAGCGCTTGCGGTAATCAGCACGCAGAATTCCACAGTAAACGGGCTGGCAAGTATCTGTCAGGGCATGGCGAAAATGAATATGATGCCGCGTGTGTTTGCAAAGACAAATAAACATAATGTGCCGTATGTGGGCGTGATTTTTGTCAGCGTGGTAATCTTCTGTTTTGCGGCATTCAGCGATGGTTCCTCAGATGCGATCAGTTTCTTGATTCTGGTTGGCTCGGTATTCTGGATGATTTCATACATATTGGCGAACATGGATGTTTTAATTCTGCGCCGTAAGCTGCCCAAAGCGCCGCGTTCATTTAAGGTGCCGTTAGGACCGGTGTTTCCACTGATTGGCATTGCCGGAACAGTCTACATGATTTTAAATATTTCGACCGATCCGGCAGAATGCAAAACCATTTGGGCGTTGACGGCAATCGCCTTTGCGCTGCTGGCAATTTACTCGTTTTTCTGGATAAAATATAAAATGAAAATGCCGGTATTCAAAAGCGTTCCCATGGAAAAAGTAATGGCGATGGAAAATGATATGTTCTACGCGATACGCAAGCGCAGGGGATTGTGGAGATAGAAACTCCTGTTTGTGAATGAGGGGGAACGCCTCAATAGAAAAAGTCAGGCCTTATCAATTTATATTTGATGGGTCTGACTTTTTATTGTGTTTTGAACTTAGCGTACAGGCCTGGCAATCATCACGATATTCCGATCCGGGGAATAGGGACGCAATGGTTTTTCTAAGCGGTAGCCGTCGCCGTAGTACATAGAGACGTGGTAAATATTCTTGTACCGCCCATTGGAATAGGGCGCTTTATAGAATATTAAGTCTCCCGGCCGCAGCTTGGACACATTCAGGCCTCGGTAGGAAATGACCTTTCCGGTACGCTCCATGTATGATGCCATGGCTGCCGCGGTTGGCGCCCAGGAGGGGATGCCCCCTAAGAGCCCGGTATCACAGCCGTAGGAGCGGAATACCAGGGAACTGCAATCGTAGTAGCCGCTGCTCATGCGCCGTGCCTGGCTGTAGGAAGAACTGTACATAATATTGTAGCCGGTTTTGCAGGCATCAATTGCGCGCTGAGGAACGACCTGTACCTGGAATATGAAACGGTTGCCGTCTGCTGTGACGGAAATTTTGGTGGTTCCGCATTTTTGTCCTTTGACAACGCCTGTCCTGCTTACGGTGGCAATGGACTTTTTCATGGAATGATATGTAATGTTACTCTGGGCACATACGCCGGATAACTTAATCCTGGTCGTCTTCTTCGGCGCCAGCAGAGTGCCGGAAGTTTTCAGACTGGGATTGGTAACGATAATTGTGTGTTTTATCGTTTTGCCATCTGCCTTGATGGTCAACGTTGTCTTTCCGGTTTTCTTGCCTGCCGTGATAGTGCCGTCAGGAGAAATGGACGCCAGAGATTTCTTTTTCAGCTTCCATGTTGTGTTGCTGTAAGAAGTCAGGCCGCTCAAGCTAACTTTCTGTGAATGGCCCAATGAGACAACGGTATTTTTGTTATTCGTTTTCGGTTGGGAGACCTTTAAGCTTGTTATGTATTCCTTGGCGGTGCCGTCTGAATAGCCGATGACCGCTGTGATTTTTGCCGAGCCATATTTTAAGCCGCTGACGTTGCCTGTATGGCGGTTTACAGAGGCGATTCTCGGATTGGAGGACGTCCATTCTGTGCTGGTGATCTTGACGCCGGATTTCTCGACGTGTTCTAAGGTCAGAGCCTTGTGCGTGCCGACGGCCACGGCTGCCTGTTGCTGTACAATGCCTGCGCCGATAACTTTGATGCTGCAAGTTTGTTTGCATGTGACCTGCTGACCGTCTACATATGTAGTATAGTATGCGTTTAAAGTAGTTTTTCCTATCTCGCGTGCTGTAATCTTGCAGGCGTTTCCGTCGGCCTTGAGTTTGGCGACGGAAGGATTAGACAGCTCAAAAGAAACATTGTCCTGCTCGGAGGTGTCGGACATATAAATTGTTGTGCTGCCGCCTTTCATCAAAGTCTGTGAGGAGCGGCTGAGTTTATGGCTGTTTCTGAGCACGGTAACTTCGCAGGAAACTTTGGCGCCGGGTACGGACGCTGTGATGGTAGCAGTTCCAGAGCGAACGCCAGTAATCTTCCCATCGCGCGATACCTTTGCTACTTTAGGGTTGGAGGAGCGGAAGGTAAGTTTGGAAGATGGGTGCGCCGAGGCGTCCAGGGTATGTTCGCTTTCTGCAAAGAGAATAACTTTTTCCGAGCTCATCCTGACAGAAGGCTTTTTTACGGTAACTTTACAGGATTTTTTAAGTCCATGGCAGGCTGCCGTAATGGTAACAGTACCTCTTTTCCTGGGGGTTATCTCACCCTTATCGTTTACCTCTGCAATCGTTTTGTCTGAGGACTTCCAGGTGATGTTTCCTTTGGGGGCAACCTGAACATGCAGCTCTACAGGGTTCTTAACATAAGCTCTCTTATCACGTTCTAATTCCAGCGAGGGCTCTTTGACGGTGACTTTACAGGTGGCTGATACGCCGTTTGCCGTGGCAGTGATGGTTGCCGTTCCAGCTTTCTTAGGCTTGAGATTACCCTTTTGGCTGACTGTGACGACGGATTTGTTGGAGGAGCGCCATTTTGCAGCGCCGGAGGGCGCGGTTTTCGCGCTTAATGTTGAAGTCTGGCATGTATATAAAGTTAGTTTCTTCTTATTTAAAATAATCTTATTTGTTACAGTGACAGTGCAGGAAGAAGAGGCGGTGTAAGTGCGGCCTGCCGATTTGAGTACGGCGTTAGCAGTAATCACAGCTTTTCCAGATTTATGTGCGCTGACAAGTCCCTGTGCTGAGACAGAAGCGATATCCTGTTTGTTGGATGACCAGGATATCTGTAATTGATTGTCTGTAACTGAGGTATCGTAACCAGAAACGGATGATTTTAACTGTAAGGTAGAACCAGCAGTAAGGCTGGCGGTGCTCTGATTTAAGCTGGCAGACAGCTTCGTAACTGCCTGCGTAGATTCTGATTGAACATTGGATTCCATCTGTGCACCGGAAAGTTCGGCTGCCTGGGAGATAACGGGCGTTTCCAGTATCAGCAGACAGCTCAGTGCAAAGGGGATTAATTTCTTGATTTTCATTCGTAACGCCTCCTAAAATAAAAATAAAACAACACGACACATATCTATATGATAATCTCTTTGCGTGTGAGAATCAAGAGGAGATTGCGTAATTGGAAATAATTTAACAGTGCATTAGATATTTCAACTTGCTTTTTGGGAAAGATAATGTTATAGTGGGTAAGCATATATAGTACCTGTAAACAAGAATTATACTATATTTAGTTATTTTGAAGGAGAATTTGATGAAAATTATCAAGAGAAGCGGAAAAGAGACGGGGTTTGACAAAAGCAAAATTGTGGATGCCGTTGCCAAGGCAAATCAGGAGGTGGCGGAAAGCGACAGACTGTCGGAGGAGCAGATTGACAAGATAGCCCAGCATATTACCGACGCCTGCGCGTCCATGGAGCGGATATACAATGTGGAAGAGATTCAGGATATGGTAGAGAACGGGATTATGGCCTGCAAAGCGTACGAAGTGGCGAGGAAATATATCACATACCGCTACAAACGCGCGCTGGTGCGCAAATCCAACTCAACGGATCAGCAGATTTTGAGCCTGATTGAGTGCGACAATGAGGAGATTAAACAGGAGAACTCTAATAAGAATCCAATTGTCAACAGCGTACAGAGGGATTATATGGCGGGTGAGGTCAGCAAAGATATTACCAGGCGATTTCTGCTGCCCGAAGACATTGTGCAGGCGCACGAAGAAGGGAAAATCCATTTTCACGATTCCGATTACTTTGCGCAGCACATGCACAACTGCTGCCTCGTAAATCTGGAGGACATGCTTCAGAATGGCACGGTAATCAGCGAGACTATGATTGAACGCCCTAAGAGTTTTTCCACGGCGTGCAATGTAGCTACCCAGGCGATTGCACAGATTGCCAGCTCACAGTATGGCGGGCAGAGTATTACGCTGTCCCACCTTGCGCCTTTTGTGGAGGTAAGCCGGCAGAAATTGCGGAAAATGGTGCGGCGGGAATACATGGCGGCAGGGCTGCCGTTGGTGGAGGAGAAGGTAAACGAAGTGGCGGAGATGCGTGTTAAAGAGGAAATCCGCCGCGGGGTACAGATGATTCAGTACCAGGTAATTACATTGATGACAACCAATGGACAGGCGCCGTTTGTCACCGTGTTCATGTACTTGAACGAAGTTGAAGAGGGCAGGCTTAGAGATGACCTTGCGTTGGTAATCAAAGAAATGTTGTTACAGCGGATGCAGGGCGTCAAAAATGAGAAGGGCGTCTATATTACGCCGGCGTTTCCCAAGTTGATTTATGTGCTTGAGGAGGATAATATACGCGAAGGGAGCCGTTACTGGGATTTAACCAGGCTGGCGGCCAAATGTACGGCCAAACGCATGGTGCCGGATTATATTTCAGAGAAAGTCATGAAGGAAAATAAACAGGGCTATTGTTATCCCTGCATGGGATGCCGTTCTTTTCTGACGGTATACCATGATAAGGACAACCAACCGCAATTTTATGGCAGATTTAATCAGGGCGTCGTGACGATCAATCTGGTAGACGTCGCTTGTTCTTCCAAGGGAGACAGAGATAAATTTTGGCGTATTTTTGACGAAAGGCTTGAACTGTGCCGGAGGGCGTTAATGCTCCGCCATGAACGTTTAAAAGGAACACCCTCGGACGTGGCGCCGATTCTGTGGCAGTATGGCGCGCTTGCGCGCCTGAAAAAGGGAGAAGTTATTGATGAGCTGCTCTATCACGGATATTCCACAATTTCTTTGGGCTATGCGGGGCTTTGTGAGTGTACCAGATATATGACCGGCAAATCCCATACGGATGCGGCGGCAACGCCGTTTGCCCTGAAGGTTATGGAGCATATGAATGCGGCATGTCAGCGCTGGCGAGAAGAGAGTGACATTGATTTCAGTCTTTACGGTACGCCGCTTGAGTCCACCACATATAAGTTTGCCAAATGTTTGCAGCGAAGGTTTGGTGTGATTGAGGGAGTGACCGATAAGAATTATATTACCAACAGCTACCATATTCATGTGACGGAGGAGATTGACGCATTCAGCAAGTTGACTTTTGAGGCGCAGTTCCAGAAACTTTCGCCCGGAGGTGCGGTCAGCTATGTCGAAGTACCAAATATGCAGGGTAATATCGACGCGGTTCTCACTGTTATGCAGCATATTTATGAGAATATTATGTACGGAGAGCTGAACACAAAGAGCGACTATTGTCAGGTGTGCGGTTATGAGGGTGAAATTAAAATTGTGTCGGACAAGCATGGAAAGCTGGTATGGGAATGCCCCAACTGCCAGAACCAAGATGAGAGTAAGATGAATGTGGCGCGCAGAACATGCGGCTATATTGGCACGCAGTTCTGGAATCAGGGAAGAACCCAGGAAATTCAGGAGAGAGTGATGCATCTGTAAATAGAGTGGATGATGGAAAAAGAGACGCTTTACCGCGATATTTCGACAAATAACAAAGGGGAGATGCTTTTACTGTGAATTATGGGCAGATTAAGAAGACAGATATAGCGAATGGGCCGGGCGTGCGTGTTTCCCTGTTTGTGTCGGGATGTACCCATCACTGCGAGGGATGTTTTAACTCGGAAACGTGGGATTTTGAGTATGGACAGGAATTTACAGAGGCAACGCAGGAAGAGCTTCTCGGGCTTTTGGAACCTGATTTTATTTCTGGTCTGACGGTGCTGGGAGGAGAGCCGTTTGAACCTGTCAATCAGCGTGTGCTGCTGCCGTTTCTGAAGAAGGTAAGGAAGCGGTATCCGCATAAGACGATCTGGTGTTATACGGGCTATCTGCTAGATAGGCAGCTGTGGAAGCAAAGCGCGGCGAGATGCGAGGCTACGGACGAAATGTTATCGCTTCTCGACGTCCTGGTAGATGGGGAATTTGTGCAGAGAGAGAAAGATATTTCCCTGCGGTTTCGCGGTTCAAAGAACCAGCGGGTAATTGACGTTTCTCAAAGTATTGCACAGGGCAGAATATGCCTATTTGAATTATAAACATTTTCCTGATGGAAGATAAAAATGGTAATGTAATCAAGCAGTTTTTCTGCATATCTTTTAGAATATTCAGTCGAAGCCAGTCGCAAATGGTATGCTTTCATGCACAGTTGTTATGTTTACCGGGATGGGCGGAGCTGTTATAATTTATGCGAGGTTATTGTTCTCCCTACTTGAATGATATTTATCAGTGGACAGTAACTATTAAGAAAAGAATAAGAAAATATTTGCAAAAGATACATTACCTTGCTGGGGAGCAAGTGGTATTATTGGAAAAGGGAAGTATAGCAATATGGAATATCAGGATAAGTATGGGGTACCAGAGTATTATAAAATTATGCTGGTATCTTTAAAACCAGACGGTTGCAGGATTTTAAAAGGACCAAGAGAGGAGAAGAAGCTGGCGGAAATCTTGAGAGATGATTATCATATAGGCAGATATGAGAAGATGATTCAGCTCGTAGTTCGTGAAATGGTGGAGGAAAACGACCGGGAGCGCATTTTGCGTTTTCTTTCCACGGAGAATCTGCGGGAGAGGTTTTGCAGCGGGGAAACAAAAGTCGTCTGCTCTTATCTGCGGAAAATTGATGGGGAGATGCAGCCGGTATCGGCAGCAATATTTCCCCGAAGATTTGGGGAGCAGGGAGAGCTTCAGGAATTTATGATTTATGTCAGCGCCCATCGAAGCGCCAGCTAAGACAGCAGCCAGACGGATGAAAAGAATTCCACGGACAATTAAGGGAAATATCATCAAGAATTGAGGGATGCGTATGGGAAAACGAGGACGCAGAAAGAAACAGAAACAAAAGGTCATTGTGATCAGCGTGGCTTTGACGCTGACAGTGCTGGCGGGAGTGTATGTTGCTATTTCGTTTTACTTTAGCAGCCATTTTTTCTTCCGAGCCAAGATTAACGGCTGGCGGGTCGGAGGGATGGACCTTACAGCGGCTGAGGAGAAGGTGGGAGACGGTGTAGAAGATTATCTTTTGACCGTATTTGACAGGGACGGTGGCAAGCACCATGTATATGGGGCGGACATTGCATGTTCCTATGTGCCGGACGGTTCCGTGGAGAAATTGCTGAATGCGCAGAATCCAGTGCAGTGGGTGGGGGCGATTTTTGCTCCGCATGAAAGTGAAGTGCCAATCACCATGGAATATAAGGAAGAATTGATTTCCCAAGCGGTGGAAAGTATGGATTGTTTTCAGAAAGAAAACATCACAGACCCCGAAAGCGCGCGTATTGAGCTTGGGGAAGACGGCTACCATGTAGAGAAAGAGACGCCCGGGAACCGCATGGTTTTTGAGCGTGTGTTAGCGAAGGTAAAACAGGCGGTATCCGCCGGAGAGACGTCTGTACAGCTTACGGACGAAGATTACGTAAGCCCGGAGTATACCAGTGAGAGCAAGGAAATCGTGGAGACGATGGAACGGATAGAGAAATATGAAAATGCGACCATTGATTACCAGATTAAGGATTCTAAGGAGCAGCTTGGCAAAGAACAGATCCGCGATTTTCTGACGGTAGACGGATTTAACGTTTCCCTGAAAGAGGACAAGATTACGGATTATGTGCAGATGCTTGCCAGCAAATATAACACGTATGCAGACGTGCGCAAATTTAAGACGTCATCCAATGATACCGTTGAGATCGGCGGAGGCGATTACGGTTGGATTGTGGACAAGCCAGGAGAGGCCGAACAGCTAAAAGCAGATTTAAAGGCCGGTAAGCCGGTAAGCCGTGAGCCTGTCTATTCCCAACGCGCTTACGTCGAAGGCAAGGACGATATTGGGAATACATACGTGGAGATTGACTATACGAAGCAGCATATGTGGTATTACGAGAATGGCGAATTAGTTGTAGAGAGTGATGTTGTTACGGGAAATATCAATAAAAATAATGGTTCACCCGACGGCGTGTTCAAGATTGTATACAAGGACAGCCCGGCAGTATTGAAGGGCGAGGATTACGAGTCAGATGTGACTTATTTCATGCCGTTTGCCTATAATGTGGGTATTCACGACGCTTCCTGGCGCGGCGGCAAGTTTGGTGGAGAAATATATAAGAGCAGCGGTTCGCATGGCTGTATCAACGCACCTCTTGAAGTGGCGGACACAATTTATAAGAAGATTGAGGTAGGCACGCCCGTAATAGCTTATTATCGGGAAGAGGTGGAATTGACTGCGGAGAATGCCAAGATTTCTAATGCATTCTCATATAAAGAGCCGGACAAAAAAGAAGAAGGCCGTTAATAAGGCGGGGACAAAGCGGGCAAATCCGCTTTAACTTAGAAAAAGATGGGAAGCCGTTATTTGGCTTCCCATCTGCCGCTTGCGCCGCAAGGCAGGACCAGGCCGCTGGAAGCGACTGGTAGACCGATTTCCTGAGCGTCAATTTGTCCTTGATAACTGCGCAGGGCAGCGCCCAGCATATAGGCAAGCACCGCCGGCTGCAAACCGGTTGTATAGGAATTAATCAGGAAAAACAGTGGTTTTTCGGACAAAAGCTGTGCGCACAGCTTTACCAGAGGATAGATGGCGTCTTCAATTTTCCAGATTTCTCCTTTGGGGCCTCTTCCGTAAGAGGGTGGATCCATAATAACGGCGTCATAGTGGTTGCCGCGGCGGATTTCACGCTCCGCAAACTTCACGCAGTCGTCCACAATCCAGCGGATAGGCGCGTCGCCAAGTCCGGAAGAGACAGCGTTTTCTTTCGCCCAGGTTACCATGCCCTTTGAAGCGTCCACATGGGTGACGCTTGCGCCTGCCGCTGCCGCGGCGAGGGTTGCACCGCCTGTGTAGGCGAAGAGATTCAATACTTTGACGGGACGGTCGGCATGACGGATTTTATCGCCGAACCAGTCCCAGTTTACCGCCTGTTCCGGGAACAGCCCGGTGTGCTTGAAGCTGAAAGGCTTGAGGTGGAAGGTCAGGCTGCCGTAATGGACGTCCCATTGTGAGGGGAGATTGAAAAATTCCCATTCGCCGCCGCCTTTGCTGCTCCTGTGGTAATGGCCGTTCTTTTTCTTCCATCCTGCGTGAGCTTTAGGGGTGTTCCAGATGACCTGCGGGTCAGGCCTTACCAGGATATAAGATGCCCAGCGTTCCAGTTTTTCGCCCTCTGAGCAGTCAAGTACTTCATAATCTTTCCATTTATCTGCAATCCACATATTGGTAGTTTCCTCCTTGTTTCGATTGTACCATAGATGTATCTTGCAATCAACGCGGAAATTCCGTATAATCGAAGACAGACTAGGAAGAAAAGCGAGGAATGAAATATGATTAACACAATACAAATCGGTCCGCTGACACTGCATATATACGGCATTATGACAGCGCTTGGCTATTTGAGCGCATTTATTATCAGTGAAATCAGGGCAAAAAAGAAAGGCATGGACACGGACATCCTTTATGGGATTTTCTGGTGCGCGGTGCTTGGCGGTTCGCTGGGCAGCAAGCTGCTCTATTATATCGTGAGCATACCGGATATTATAAAAGACCCTTCCATTTTATGGGATTTTCAGAATGGCTGGGTAGTTTATGGAGGAATCATCGGAGGCGTGCTGACAAGTTTTGTTTACTGCCGTCTCAAAAAGGCAGATTTCGTCAGTTATCTTGATTTGGCGCTTCCGGCAGTGGCGTTTGCGCAGGGGTGCGGCCGCATAGGGTGTTTTTTTGCCGGATGCTGTTATGGGCGGGAGACGGATTTTCCTCTGCACATTGAGTATTGGCAGTCGGAGTATGCCCCCAACGGCGTGAAGCTGATTCCCACGCAGATTTATTCCAGTATAGGCGATTTTGTGATTGCCTTTGTATTGATGGCATATGCGAAGCGCGCGCCGAAAAAGGGCAAGGTGGCTGCCGGCTACTGCATTCTTTACAGTATCGGGCGGTTCGTGATAGAAATCTTACGCAATGATTACCGGGGAGCCGTTGGATTCCTCTCCACTTCGCAGATTATTTCCATTTTAATTCTGCTGCTGGGAATTGTCATGTACATTCGCGCGGAGAAGACTGGGGAACTGGCTGCGGCACAAGAGGAAGCGGAGAATGACAGACGCTGATTTTTCTGATAAATGATGAAATAAATACTGTTTTCATGCCGATATAGATAAAAGAAAGTTTATCGGGAGGTATAGAAGATGAATTCAGGTATGGACACGAAGGTTACGGTTGGGAAGGTTACAGTGGACGTCGGGCAGGTGCTCCGCAATGTGACCGGTGTGGAGACTGATAAAGAGAAGAAATCATTTTTACAGAAGATCTTAGAGCCCAAAGAGGTAGACGACAGCAGCAGTGAGATTAAGAAAGCGGAAAAGATTGCCCGCAAAATTGCCAGAGGAGAATCGGTCACCCCACAGGAGAAAGCTTTGCTGATGCGTGTGGATCCGAAACTGGCGCAGATGGCGGAGCTTGCCCATGAACAGGGCGAGAGGTTGAAACATTCCTTGCAGCAGGCGTCCTCTAAGACGGAACAGCAGAATATCATACAGCAGGCGTACCAGATGGTAGCTCAGGTGAGTAAGAAGAATCCGCAGTTCGGGGAACTTTTGGGTGAAGCAATAAAGGCGGCTGTACAGGATAGCCGCAAAAAAGGGATTTTCAGGGAGGAGGAATCCCTTGAAGTTGATGACAAGAATGTTGAAGATAAGGGAGAGGCTTTGCCAGAGGGGATTACAAAACCGGAGAGCACGGCACAAGATGAATTCCCTGGGCAGGACGGGCAACAGGCGTTGCTGGAACAATTCTTTCCAGAGGAGTGGACATCTATTATGGACTGCAAGGGGTAAGGGGGCTCATTTTTGCATGGAAGCAGGCAAGAAATAATTGTATTGCATGTCGAATTGTGCTATACTCTAATAGGAAAATGCATGAGGTTCATGTTAAATATAGGAAATAAAGGTTCTGCTATTATTTTTTACCGGTTAATTGCCGAAAAAATATTAATAATATAATTATCTTAATTATCCTAATATAGAACTGTTTGGGGACGTATGGGCGTAAGCCGTGATAATTAACGGCGTTTCCGAATAGTTATTGATATATAAGCTTACTGGATAAAGACAAGAGCAGGAGGGAAAAACTATGTACAGGGATCTAACCAAGAGAATATTGGCGTTGGCGCTCAGCGTCTGCATGATAGCCGGGATGGTAGATCTGTCCGGGCTTACTGTGCATGCAGCTGATGCAGACAATTTGATAAGCGGCGGTTCCGAAATCACAGTCGACAGGAGTTCGCCGATCGAGTATGACGGAAGCGCCAAGACGCCAAGCGTAACAGTTGTAGATTTAGAGAACGGAGTTACGTTGACACAGGGCACGGATTATCGTCTGGAGTACGATAACAATGTCAATGCGGGTTCAGCCGGGGTGACCGTAATTAATCTCCAGAACGAGTCGGACAGGAAACGCACCACCTTTCCGATTGCGCAGAGAGACATTAATTCAGGCACTTTTCCAAGCGGAGATGATCTGGCACAGGAGATTTCCAATGAAAATATGACGGTTACGCCTCCTGTGGATGTGACAGACAGTGGGAACAAAGATCATCAGAATCTAGTGGGGGCGATGTCGTCAACATCGGTTGCCGACGTAGATTATACTTATGCATTCTCGAACAACAGAGGACCGGGAACGGCTACGGTAAGGATCACCGGACGGAATAACTATACAGGAACCAAGTCCATTGATTTCACAATTTCCCTGTTGGATGGGAAGAAATTGACGTTCGACGTTGACCGCGGCAGCGGCGACAGGGGCAAGGTGTATACCGGAACAGATATTGAGCCTAAGGTGAGCAATGTCAAGTATGACGGCGTGGCCTTGACGCAAGATGATTATACGGTTCGCTATGCGAACAACTGCTATGCCGGGGATCAGGCGGAAGTCTGGATTGAAGGGAAAGGAAGCAGGTTCGGCGGGCTTAGGAGTGAGACGCAGTATTTCAAAATTACTAAAAGCCTTGGAGCCAGTTATGCTGCAAACTTAAATATATGGGCGGAGGATATCGACCCCCAGTCTTATAAGGGAGGGACTGCTGTCGAATTAGATGGGGCAGCGGATATCAAACTGCATGACCCGGATTATAAGGGTAAGACCTTAGAGTTTGGCAAAGATTTTGAGATAAGCAGCTATGCTAATAATATCAATGAGGGAACGGCAACAGTCACCCTCCACGGTATTGGATGTTATACAGGATTCCTGGATTTGCAGTATGAGATTATCGCTACACGTCTTTCGGCTTCCATGGTTGATACGACGGGAGCAACATATGTGTATGACGGCACCGACCAGTTCGATAGAGTTAGGGCGGCGGTTGTTGTCAGCAATGGAGATATCGTATACGAAGAGGGCGTGGATTACACAATATCCCGCGTGTCGGGGGACGCCGGTACTTCCGCGGGACAGCATAAGATTGCAGTAACGCCTATCAGCACCGGAATGCTGACAGGCAATACGGTGGAGGCAACTTACACCGTGGAACAGAAGGAGCTTTCTGATTCCAGGACGATAAGTATTGTCGTTGTCAATTACACAGACAAAGAATACAACGGTCAGCCGAAAAAACCGGAGGTGGAGATAAGATATAAGCCTCAGGGGGCTGCTGAACAGGTTCTGAAAGCGGGTCAGGATTATGATGCCGCTTTGAGTTACAATAATAATACGAATGCGACTACGGATACGAGCAAAGCGACTGTGTGGGCAGTCGGTAAGGGTAATTATAAGGGCAGCACGGCAAAGTGTGAGTTTGACATTGAGCCGATCAAACTGACGGCTCAGAATACCACCATTACAGGATTTACAGACGGCCAGGAGTTTGCTTACACGGGCAGCGCTATTGAGCCGAATGTGAACGTTGTGCACAGTACCAGAGGAACGCTGCGAAAAGGCACGGACTATACGGTTACATATGAGAATAATACGGACGTCGGCGGCGCCGGGGCGGCGGAAGTTAAGATTGTCGGTACCGGCAATTATGAAGGAGAGTTTCAGAAGCGTTTTACGATTATCCAGCGCGACTTGAATGACAGCGTTGTGTCTGTGCAGGTTCCAGCTTCTGTACAGTACACCGGAGAACAGCTCACGCCGGCCGTGACAGTCAAACATGGGGCAAAGACCTTAACCTTAGACACAGATTACACCTTGGAGTACGGACCTAATATTGAGAAGGGTTCGGGAAGCGTTAAGATTACTGGTATAGGCAACTATAAAGGGGAAGTCAATAAGACTTTTGCGATTACGGCGCGGAGCATTACCAGCGGGACGCTGAGTATCAGGGATATCAATCACGATCCGGTATATGATTTCACAACCGGAACGGCCAATGACCACTATTATCCTTATACCGGGGCTCAAGTAACTTTCACGTTGGAAGTGAACTATACAAATGCGGAGGCGGGAATGCAGGATATCGCCTTAGAGCCAGGCGTTGATTATGACCTTGAATTTAAGCCCGGGGCTACGGCTATCGGCACAGCGCAGGCAACGATCCGGGCAAAGGGCAATTATACCGGAAGTAAGCCGGTGAACTTTACGGTTAAGGGTAACCTTGCCGATTATGGCAATCCGAGCGCGTTTACCTCTGTGATGATTCCGGAGCAGATTTATACCAGCAACCCGATTGTACCGGGGAACGCAGTTGTAACTTTTGCGGGAAAGACTTTAACCAGCAAGGATTATGACGTTGTCTGCGAGAATGGAGACAACACAGACGCGGGAATTGCCACGGCAAAGATCGTGGGAAAAGGAGATTATTACGGCACAGCCGAGCCGGTGGCGTTTAATATCCGCAAATTTAATCTTTCTAAAGATGATTTGCAGGCCAATAATTATGTTATTAATAATGTGGAAGCCAGTTATGATTTCTGTGAGACAACGGTAGGAATCCAGCCGATACCGCAGATTACCCATAACGGGAATGCTTTGACACAGGATCTGCATTACTATGTTGAGTATGGCGACAACAATAAGATTGGCAAGGGAAGCCTTACGATTAAGGGCGATGACGTCAATTACGAAGGGGAACACAGGATTGAATTTGACATAACGCCGTATGACCTTGGCAAAGGCGAGGCGGCAGGGAATGTCGTTGTCCAGGGAATCGAGGATGTTATTCTTGACGCAGTAATTGCAGGCAATGATGTTAATGCGGAGATGTTGGAGAATGCAGTAATCATGTCCGGCCTGCGGGTGGAATATACGGCAAAAGGTTTGGACGGTTCTGTGGTAGGAAACCGACAACTGGAATTCGGAACAGAATATACAATTTCCTATAAAGATAATACGAAGATTGGCGAGGCAACAATCACAATCAATGGTACAGGCAACTTCGGCGGAACGATTACAAAGACTTTCCGTATCCGCGGAGATTTATCATCAGACAGGACAGAGATGACAGTAGCTGACTGTGATTATTCACCGACAGGCAATACGCCGGAGCCGACAGTCACCTACACCTACGATAATGGCGTGAAGGAAACCCTTACAGCTGGGGTTGACTATGCGGTAACTTATGAGAACAATACGGACGCTACTGCCAAGAGCGGTTCTAAAGCGAGAGTAATCATCTCTCCGGTGATGTCGGAGGATGGCAGCACAATAGTCGGTAACTATGCGCAGAGCGGCGACGCCAAATCGCAGGAATTTGAGATTCGCCAGAGAGACCTCACCTACGCGATTGAGACGGAGGGTCAGGAGAAAGATCCGGCGCTTAATGTGACGGGGCTTATTGAGGAAGGTTATGAGTATACCGGTTTGGATATTATACCGGAACTTGTGATTGCATGTAACGAGCTGAACCTGGGTGTAGGCACTGACTACACGATCTCAGCGGCCAACAATAAAAATGTATTTACATTTGCCGAGGGAGCAGGCGGAGAGCGCGGCGAGCGGTTGATGCCCACCGTCATGGTAAGCGCGGTTCAGGATCCGGATGGCAATTATACGGGCAATTATAAGGGCGGATTCCAGATGGAATTCAAGATTAACCCCAGAGAGATTTCTGCGGAAACCGTGATGACTGCATTGCGCATCAAAGGGGAAACTTATGATGATTCGCGTGTGCCGGAAGTGGATTTTACCGGGGAGGCAATTACATTCCCTCTGGATCCGGCGGATCCGACAAATACGAAGAATGACCTTGAAGTGACCTGGAGCAAGATGGGACAGAACACTTCGCTGGTGGAAGGCCAGGATTACAATGTTACTTATGAGGATAATGTCAGAATCGGCGAAGCGAAGATTGCTATTTCAGAGGTAGAGTTCAGCAACTATAAGGGGACGTACGAGAGAATCTTTAAGATTATGGCGAGCATTGAGATTGTCGATGAAGAGAATCCGCCGCTTCGCTATATGACGCTGGATTATGACCACAATGTGCCCTTTGGTATCGTGGACGTATATCCTGATATGGTATTTGAGGATGTGTCCGGCGGGGAAGATGAAGAACCTTACATTTTAGAGAAGGATAAAGACTTTGAGATAGTCACGGCAGCTAATCAGGGCACGGCTTTAGAAGTCAGCCGCAATAACCGCAACGTGGCAAGTGAGACGGCGGCAGAGGAAGAGAGGCCGATGGTAGTTATCCGTGGAATTGGCTGCTACCGTGGAATAATTAAGAGATATTACAACATCATTCCTAAGAATCTGACAACAGACGAGGGAGATATAACGATAACGTTTGACGGGGCTTTGAATTCCGAAGATTATGAGAATGCTTTCATTTATACCGGATCAGCGATTGAGCCTGCAGTTAAGGTTTATAACCATGGGCAGCTTATGGAGCCAGGCGTTGATTATACCGTAGCGGGCTATGTAAATAATACGGCAATTTCTACCGAGAGCCGCAAAGCGAGTGTGATTATCCGGGCTGTTGACGGCGGCAACTATCTCGGTCAGAAGACATTTGAGTTTAACATTATCCGGCGTCCGATTGAAGGAATGCAGGCAGAACTTGTAGGAGATAATCCGGTATACAACCGTAAGGCGAGGACACCGGAGATTAAGGTCTTCTTTATGAACGGCACGGAAGAGGTAGTGCTGACAAAGAATGACTATGATGTTGCTTATGAGAATAATATCAACGCCGCTACGCAGTATGCGGGCGATGATGCGCCGGTTGCTATTATTACGGGCAAGAATGCTTACGGCGGTACTTTGAGGAAGAAGTTTACGATTGAGCCGGAGCCGCTCGATGAGAGCAATGATGATTTTGATATTACGGCGGCGGCGGCGCCTTATACAGGAACAGAGGCAACTACGACTGTTACGGTGAAAGCGAAGGATGGCACGCTTCTCGAAGAGGAGACAGATTATGTGATTTCCGGCTACAGGGATAACGTGAGCGCCGGAACCGGTTATGTGACGATTCGTGGAAATGGCAACTATACCGGAACAAGGGATGTGCCGTTTCGCATTATACCGCCGGATGTCTCCGAAGATTTCCGGGTTGAGGATATTCCAGAGCAGACATTTACCGGAAAGCCGATTGAGCCGAAGGTGAGCGTATCCCTGTCAGTGGGCGAAGGAGAAGAGGAAGTCAAAATCCCGCTCACCGAGAGCGATTATGTAGTAGAATACGAGAACAATACAAATGCCGGAACAGCGACTGCGATTATTAAGGGAGCCGGTAACTTTGCCGGCGAGAAGAGAGTAGAATTCAAGATTCTGCCCAAGAACATTGGCAACGAAGAGGGCATGGACGCAGAAATGACTCTCGCTGATATCGAAGATCAGCTTTACACCGGAAAAGGAGTTACGCCGGATGTAGATCTGAGATTCCGAAGCCCGGCATCCACTCAGGCGGACGGAGAGGATGAAGACATAGACGGAGATACGGACACAGATAATGACGGACGTTTAGCGCTGGGTAAAGATTACACGCTTAATTATCTCACCAACGTGGCAGTCGGAACAGCCAGCGTAACGATCGTCGGTATTGGCAACTTTACCGGTAATATCCAGACGACGTTTCGCATTCTCGGGCCGATGAATCTGGCAGAGGTATCTAAGATTCCGGCGCAGCCGTATACCGGAAGTGAAGTAAAACCGGTGCCGGAAGTGTACTTTGCGGGCAAGAAATTGACAGAGGGTGAGGAATACACTTTGTCCTATGCAGATAACATTGCACAGGGAACAGCTACGATTACCATTACCGGAATGGGCGAGTGGTATACCGGAGAGAAGCTGGTGACGTTCGAGATAGCCAGAGATTTCTCTAACGAAACACTGATTAAAGGTTTAGCTTCCGCATACACTTATACAGGCAAACCAATTACACCGTCCGTCCTTGTGGAGGATCATGGAAGAATTCTCTCAAAGGGAGTGGACTACAACGTAAGCTACAGCAGTAACACGAATGTAGGTTCGGCGACGGTTACCGTAACCGGAATTGGTAAATATAATGGCAAAATGACAACTAATTTCAAGATTACGCCTCAGAATTTAGGAAGGGCGACCGTAACAAAAATTGCTGATCAGACATACAACGGTAAGAAGTTGCAGCCTACGGTCAGTGTCAGCAGCGGCGGCATTGCTTTAAAGAGCGGAACGGATTACACCGTGTCCCATGTGGACAATAAGAATCCCGGCAAGGGCAGTGTAATCATCAAGGGAAAAGGTAACTTTACAGGAACAAAGACCATAAACTATAACATTGTGGTACCCAAAGTGACAGGCGTGAAAGTCTCAGGATATACGACTTCCAGCATCACATTTTCCTGGAAACGGAATAAAGTAGTCACTGGCTACGAGATTTACAATTCCAAGAATAAGCGCGTGGCTTTCGTGAGGAAAAACAGTACCTTAAAGGCGACGGTTTCCAAACTGAAAGTGGGAACTTCGGCAAAATTCCGCGTGAGGGCATTCGTAAGACAGGGTCAGTATTATTACAGCAATTTCGTAAACATTACGGCGAGCACGGCGCCTAAGGCTACGAGCATAACCAGTATTTCTTCTAAAAAGCCCAAACAGGTTGCGCTCAAGTGGAAGAAGATTTCCAAAGCCACGAATTATCAAGTATACCGGAGCACCAGTAAGAAAGGCAAGTACACAAAGATTGCCACAACCAGCAAGACTTCTTACACCGATAAGAAGGCAACCAAGGGCAAGACATATTATTACAAAATTCGCGTGTGCAAGAAAGTTGGTTCAAAGACGTACAACAGTAAATACTCGTCAGTAAAATCCGTCGCTGCCAAGAAATAGCGGCGGATGGAAAGGAAGTTGATATCAATATGGATAAAATCTACTGTATTGGAAAGTTTCAGTTTGATTCCAAAGAGAAGTATCAGGAAGCGCTGGACGATATTGAAAAGATTAAGTATATTACCAAAAAAATGGATATCAATGAACCGGGCGTGGCACAGAGGCTATACACCTTGGTCCGGGAGGGGAAGATTGCATTCCGCAGCGTAATCGGAGACGATTACCTGCTCTACCTCTCGGACATGGTAGTAGAAGATTACCGTGCAATGTCCCGGACTTCCTTGACGAGTAAAATTATAAGCAGGCTGCGCCAGGTATCGCCCCGACAGGTGATCGGGGTTATCTGCATGGCTGGCGCAGTAGTCTGCTTCCTGGTCTTTTTGGGCAGTGAATACAGCGACCGTCAAAAAACCAGGGAATTAGAGAAAATGAAAAGCGAGCAGGAAATTTCCGCGGCATCCGACTGGTTGTCCGCCAAGTTCCTTAACGTACTGGGGGCGGACGAGGAAGAGGATAAAAAGGAGGAAGTTGTGGTGGCAGAGACGGAGACTGTGGACAATGAAGTCTACGCTGCCGAGCCGATACAGGAAATCGGACCGCAGATTTTGCCGGAGTATCAGGCGTTGTTCGAGAAGAATTCCGACCTTGCCGGCTGGCTGACCGTGGAGGGAGCCGGAATTGATTATCCGGTGATGCAGGCAGTGGCGGAGAGCAGTGATTTCTATCTGAATCACGATTTTGACGGAAAAGAAGATATCAATGGTTCCCTTTTCCTTGATTCCAGAAATAATCTGGAAAAGCCCAATGACAATATGATAATTTATGGGCACAATATGAAGTCAGGCATGATGTTTGGCGGGCTTAAACAATATTTAGAACCATCGTTTTGGAGAGAACATAAAAAAGTTACGTTTAATACGATCTATGATAAGGCGGAGTATGAGATTGTAGCCGTATGCCTGTCAAAAGTAGATGAGAATGGCAACGGCCAGTTTAAATATTATAATTTCATAGACGCAGGGAATAAGAAAACATTCAAACGGTTTGTAAAGAATGTTGAGGAATCGAACATAATGGACGAGAAGATAGAGCTCTCGTATGGAGATAAATTATTAACGCTTTCTACTTGTAATAATTATACAGAAGATGGAAGACTGTTTTTAGTAGCAAAGAAATGTGAGAAGTAATAGGGAAGGCAATGCAAGGAGGACAAGAAGATGAAAAAATTATTTAGCAAGTGTTTCAATGCAGTACTGGTTGTGGCACTCGCCCTGACTTTGTGTCCGGCGCTGGAGACAATGGCTGAGGAGGAAGTAAGCGAGTTTGTCATGGATGGAACAATGATTACCGGCTATAATGGGGCGGGCGGAGATATTACCTTGCCTGGGGATGCGACGGCGGTTGCTGATTATGCATTTGCCGGTAATGGCAGTATCACAAGCGTGGTGATTCCAGCCAATATTACCAGTGTGGGCTCTTACAGCTTTTCCGGCTGCGGCGCCCTTGGAAGCGTTGTGTTTGGCGGAAGTGTCAGTCTTGGAAGCGGCGTATTTTATGGCTGTGGTTCATTGGGATATGCAGAACTTCCCGGCGGTATATCATCCATTCCAGAAGAGATGTTTGACGGCTGCGGGAGCCTTGGTTCCGTGGCAATTCCCGATGGCGTAGGTTCTATTGGCGCAAGAGCATTTGCCGGCTGTGCAAGCCTCGGTTCCGTAACAATTCCTTCCAGCGTATCAGAGATTGGCAGCAGCGCTTTTAACGGTTGTGTAAGCTTGTCGTCTATCGTCATTCCTGATTCCGTGACGTCCATGGGAAGCGGCGTACTGTCGGATTGCAGCGGCCTTGGTTCCGTAAGCCTTTCCGGCGGGATGGGAAGTATCCCGGATTTAACATTGTTTGGATGCAGTGGATTAGGTGAGGTCAGCATTCCTGGTTCAGTAGGAAGTATTGGTTCGCAGGCATTTGGCAATTGTTCCGGTCTTTCGAGTATCTCCATTCCAGCAGGAACTTCTTCTATAGATTTTAGTGCGTTTGACGGATGCAGTAACTTAATAGAAGTTAAGGTGGAGAGTGGAAACGGGAGCTATAGTTCTTATGACGGTGCGGTCTATAACAGCGGCCTGTCTCAGATTTTGTACTGCCCAATGGGCAAGTCCAGCCTAAAACTTCCTGATGGAATGACAACGATCGCTTCCTCTGCATTTGCCAATTGTCCTTACGTATATAATTTGGAGATTCCGGATTCTGTGACTACAATTGAAGCTGATGCATTTTCAGGAAGCGGAATTGGCACCGTAGATATTCCTAAGAGCGTTACGTCGATTGGCACGCAGTCGTCCTGGAGCCCTGATGTAATTTATGGTTACAAAGGGAGCGAAGCAGAGCGCTTTGCAGATGCGAACGGATATATCTTTGAAGCCAAAGATGGCGGCGAGGATGAAGAACCTGGCGGAAATGGCGGTGGTACGAAACCGAAAGATGAAGAACCTGGTGGTAATGGCGGTGGTACGACTGGAACAACTGGAACAACCGGAACAACCGGCACGACGACCAGGAGTACAGGCGGTACGACGGTTTCCAGGGCTGTGGGAAGTTCTGCCTCCCGTAACATGGGAACCGCACAGGTCCAGAGCGGCACACCGAAGACGGGGATTGAATTTGATGCGAGATATGTGCTCTGCGCGGGATTATTCCTCGCAGGAGTATGTCTGGTGATTACGAAGAAGAAAAAGGGTATTCGCGCATAATAGATAAGATTGGAAAGAGCTGTGCAGAGGCACGGCTCTTTTTCAATTGTGAACTTTCGCCAAACTTCTAAAGTTTCCATTGAAACAACCGATAAATAAATTAGATAAAGCACAAAATATAAGAGAAATAATTCTAATATAGAAGGGAGAGATCCGAATGCGTATAGAAGCATATAATCAGGTTACTCAAATTTACAGCAGCAGCAGGGCAACCAAAGCGAAAGGTGCGGACGGCGTGAAGAAGCGGGATGAAGTGCAGATTTCCCGTGCAGGACGCGATTACCAGGTAGCGAAGCAGGCAGTAGCGGATGCGCCCGATATCAGGGAAGACAGAGTAATCCAGGTGAGGAACCGTATGGCATCCGGTAATTATAAGGTGGATAACGGAGACTTTGCAGCGAAACTACTTGAAAAATACGAAGCATACTGCTAGAAATGAGGTTTTTGCGTGGCGAGCTTAATGGAAGATTTTATGAGTATATTGGAAGAAGAGAATGGGGGATATCAACGTCTGACGGAACTGTCGCAGAAGAAAACGCAGATAATCATAGACGGTGATATTCCTGCTCTTGAAGCGATTACAGATCAGGAACAGGAAATTACCAGCCGTCTGAAGAATTTGGAAAATAAAAGAAATGAAGTTGTAAATGACATGTCTATCGTACTTAGTAAACCGGCAGAGGATTTAACGGTTACTAATATGATAGCATTTTTAAATAAACAGCCGCAGGAACAGAGCAAGCTTATTGACCTGCGCGACAGGCTGAGGGAGACATTGGAGAAGATGGCGGAGGTCAATTCTCAGAATGAAACGCTCTTACAGCACGCCATGGAGATGGCGGAATTTGATTTGACATTGTTCCGCAGCATGAGGCAGGCGCCAACGACTGCGAATTATGATAGCCGGGCGAATAATACCGGCGATTTGTTGGGGAACAGCGGCTTTGACGCCAAACAGTAGAGAGAATCAGCGATGATATCTCTTGACACTCGGCAGTAAGTAGAGAAAGGAATCTCTTAGCACCCGGTAGAGAGAGAAGGGAATCTCCTGTGTACATAGTTTGATCTGAATGTCTATAGATCCGTACACTGGTAACCGGTAATAAAGGAGAATAGTAATATGGCAAATGGAATGGGAAGCCTTTATATCGGGGCGTCCGGCTTACAGAACAGTCAGAATGCATTGAACACAACGGCTAATAACCTGGCCAATGTGGAGACAAAAGGTTATGTCAGGCAGCAAGTACTGTTTGAGGACAGGGATTATGTAACGTTTGACAGAAAGGCGGCAATCAGCGACCAGCAGGCAGGGCTTGGCGTGAACATTGCAGATGTGGTACATACGAGGAATGCCTTTCTGGATCAGTATTACCGTACGGAGAACGGGAGGCAGAATTTCTACGAGGCATGCGCGGAAGCTTCAAGGGAAGTGGAGAATCAGTTTCAGGAGTTAGAAGGGGAACAATTTCAGACTGCGCTTCAGGAGTTCTGGGAATCTTTTGCAGAATTTTCCAAGGCGCCGGAAGAGGGAATTTACCAGACGCTGGTTATTCAGAAAGCGACATTGTTTTTAGACAGGGCGCAGAAGGTGCAGGAGAACCTGAAAGCCTATCAGAAGAATCTCAACTATAAGATTAATAAAAATATCGACAGAATTAATGAGATAGGCACGAAAATCCGTGATTTGAACAAAGAGATTCTCAGGATTGAGTCCGGCGGCGTGGAGACGGCAATGACCTTGCGCGATGAGCGCGATAATTTGCTGGATGAATTGTCCGGGCTTGCAAAGGTTGACTTCAAGGAGCGTGCAGACGGAACCGTAAGGGTCAAGCTGGAGAACGTAGAGTTTGTAGATGAGATTCATGTTTATGAAGTAAAGGGATATACAGACCCGGTAACTGGGTTTGTAACTCCATATTGGCCGCAGTTGTCGGACACCGGCAGAGGCCGATACACATATATGTTTGATTATAAGAGCGGGGATATTGCCGCAGAATTGAATACAGATATCGGAGCGCTCAAGGGGCTTATCGTTTCCAGGGGCGACAGTCCGGCGGATTACCGCGATATTACTGGTATGGATCAGCAGAAATATGAGGACACTACCGGCATGTCGGTAGTTATGACCGCCCAGGCAGAGTTAGATCAGCTTATCCATGAAGTTGTGACCTCCATTAATGATTTGTTCAGTCCGTTGACTACTGCGAGCTTTACGGCGGCAGACGGTACGGTATACCGCAATGTCAAGGTATGGGATGAAGAAAATGGTTCTGTGGGCGCGGACGGGCAAAAACCTGGACGCGAGCTTTTCACCAGGCGTGGATGCGACCGTTACAATAAAGTGACTGCCAACGACGGTACGGTATATTATGTATATAATGAGGAAGATTTGAAAGATCCGGCCAAGATGTATACGACCGGCGGTATTACAATCAATGAAGATTTGTTACAGTTAGAAAATGCGCTTCCACACCTTAAGAAAAACGGTGAACCGGACAGGGCGATGGCTCAGGCGTTAGTAGCGTTGTGGGATCAGAAGAGACAGACGATCAATCCCAGCAATACAGACCCATGTACATTTAAGGAATATTATCGCAGGATGATTCAGGATATTGGAACGTCTGGCAACGTCTATGAAGGATTGTCAGCCGGACTTACCAAGGAGGTTGAGAGTATTGAGAACAGCCGCCAACAGGTAATCGGCGTTTCCTCAGACGAGGAGCTGCAGAATATGATTAAATACCAGAATGCATATAATGCGGCCAGCAGGTTTATCAATGTGATTTCCGAGATGCTGGAACATATTGTAACCAGATTGTAGAGGAATAAATATAAGATATTGCAGGACATCAAGAGCATAGCATGACCCGGCTGCATGGCAGCGGGGACTTGGCAGGAGGTAAAATATGGCATCAACATTTTTTGGGTTGACGATTGCCGGTTCCGCCCTGAACTCTTTTCAGGCGGCGGTGAACACGACGGCAAATAATATTGCAAACGTGAATACGGCAGGATATACAAGACAGCAGGCAATCCGTATTGCAGCGGAAGCTTTGAGGGTGAATGAACGTTACGGTATGGCGGGAAGCGGCGTTACCACAACGGAGATTACACAGACGCGTGATTTTTACTATGATGTGAAATATTGGGAGAACAGCGCCAAGCTGGGGCTGTTTGAAGCCAAATTATATTATGCGCAGCAGGTTGAGGATTTTCTTCTTAATGATGACACAGTCAAAGGTTTTGTGGACATATTGGGAGAAATGTTCAATGCGTTGGATGACGTAAAGGATAAACCGGAAGACAGGGACGCTAGGCAGTCGTTTATCAGCAAATCACAGAATCTGGCGAATTTCTTCTCGAGTATGAATGTCGGCCTGACAAGGCTTCAGGAGGACTGTAACCAGGAAATCTGCACACAGGTAGACCAGATTAACGGCATTGCACAGAAGATTGCGCTGCTCAACAAGCAGATTAATGTTATCGAACTCCAGGGCGTCAATGCCAACGAGCTTCGCGACCAGAGGGCGCTTTTAGTCGATGAATTGTCGGATCTGGTCGAGGTGGATGTCAAGGAGACTGACGTCATAGATCCACAGTATCCGAATGTTCGTACGGGGGCTACCAATTATGTGCTTAAAATCAACGGCCAGACGCTGGTGGATACGTTTGACTACAGACAACTGACTTATGTGGCGCGCGAGAAGAAAGTCAATCAGAGCGATGCAGACGGTTTATACGACCTTTATTGGGCGGGCGATAATATTCCGTTTAGCGTGACTGGCAAAGGATGTACCGGAAGGCTGAAAGGCCTGTTTGATATGCGCGACGGCAATAACGACGAAGGGTTCAGCGGAATCATAGAATCTGTGCGCGCGGGCGATACAGGAGATATTGTAAGGATTAAGAACCCCAGCATTACGGATATTAACAACATGACGATGATGGATGACGGTATTATTACGCTCAATAACAAAGATTACCGTTATTCGGGATTTACTTATGATGCTGAGACGAAGACGTATGAGTTCCACTTGAAACGTACGCTTTCCGTGGACGAAAGAGAGGATTTAAACAACCGTACGGCAGCCATCGGCGAGAGTATTGACGCAATGGGCGTACCGTATTATCAGGCACAGTGCAACAGTTTTCTGCGCGAGTTTGCCAAACAGCTCAATAACCTGCAAAGGTCGGGCGTAGATTTGGACGGTTTGGATGCAGGTTCTTTCTTTGTAGCGGGCAATGCTGCGGACGGCAGCGAGTATGATTTTTCTGATTACGACGCCAGCGGCAGTATGAGTACGTTCAAGAACGATTACTACAAATTGACGACGTCCAATGTCAAGGTAGCGACGGAAGTCATGAAGAACCCGGATAGAATGGCGACTATATCGAAGGAAGACTATGCAAACGGCGTTGCAAACCAGAAGTTGGTTGAGGAGATGAAGAAACTTTATTCTGAAGTGAAGATGTTCCGCGGCGGCGGCGCCAATGAATTCCTCAAGTGTTTGATTACCGATAATTCTGTGGATACGCAGAAGGCGGAGACGTTATATAAAAATTTCAGCAATATTTCCGAGACAATTATACAGAAGCGGATGTCCATCTCAGCAGTAGATGAAGATGAAGAAGGTCTTGATATGCTTCGATTCCAGAATTCTTATAATCTGGCTTCCAAGATGGTGCAGACCCTGACAGAGATGTATGACAGATTGATTCTGGAGACTGGTGTATAAGGAGGTTCCTAAATGAGAGTTACAAATAGCATGATCAGCAGAAACAGCATGACGAATATGAACGGCAACAAGGTAAGCGTTGACAAGCTGAATAACCAGATGACTTCACAGAAGAAGATTTCCAGGCCGTCCGAGGATCCCGTGATTGCCATCCGGGCGCTGCGTCTTAGGAGCAACTTGAATGAGTTGAACCAGTATTATGAGCGCAATATCCCGGACGCCAGGTCATGGATGGAGGTAACTGAGGGTGCGCTTAAAAACATGGAGACAATTTTAGGCAATATTTATAAGGAGTGCAACAACGGCGCGACAGACACGCTGACCCAGGAGGACCGCAATGCGATTCTCAAGAACCTCCGTTCCATGAGGGAGCAGGTATATCATGAGGGGAATGCAGATTATGCCGGAAGGTATGTGTTTACCGGTTACAAGACGAACAAACCGCTTACATTCGCAGATAATGAGAAAGACACGGCATATGAGATTACAGAGAAAATTTCTTTCGAGGATATTGAAGAGAAACGTTACTACAGCGATGAAGTTGTAGTGCCCAACACACTCGCTGATGTGCAGGCAGGCGTTGATTTGGCAGATATGCCGAAAGAGCATATCAATAAGTGTATTCGTCTGTCCTATGAAGCGACAGAAGAGCTGGATACTAAAAACCTCAAATACTATAACGAGGCAGGCGGCCGTTGGGAAGAGCTGGGAGAGATGATTATTGACGGCGATTTTGTCGACGTCAAGTCAGATTTGTCATATGATGACTGGGAGGCGATGGATTTCGCAGTTGGTGATAACCAGGTGCTCTATTTTAAGGAGACGGGAGAACTCGTTCTGGGAGATAAGGTTGCCGCTCAGATGGCAAGCCAGAAGACGGAGCTTACCGTAACTTATTCCAAAAAAGGTTTTGATAAAGGAGAACTTCGCCCGGAGCATTACTTTGACTGTAAAGACATTACAGATCCCGACCCCAAGAACCATATCGAATACACGAAAGAGAACCAGGAAATCAAATACACAGTTGCGTTTGGACAGGAGCTTACGGTCAACACACAGGCAAGCGACGTGTTAGACGCTTCCATTGGCCGCGATATAGATGAACTTACGAATGCCGTCCAGGCGGCAATTGCAGCCCATGATAAAATTGCAAAATTGGAAGAAATGCAGAAACAGGAGCAGTACTCAGACCCGGCGGCGCAGGCAGGAATTGCAGAATGGATTGAGGCGGCGGAGAAAGAAGCCGCCTATGCGGACGATTATATGCAGAAACTGTATTCCAGGGGTATTGGTAAGTTCCAGGACTACAAAGACAACGTGACCTTGGCGAGGACGGACCTTGGCAGCCGTGAAAATAGATTAGATTTGACAGAGAACAGGATGTCCGACCAGCAGACGAGTTTTGAGACGCTTAAATCCAGGAATGAGGACATGGAATTGTCTGATATTATCATTGAGTATACGGCGGCATATAATGCTTACCAGGCGTCTTTACAGGCTTCGGCAAAGGCAAACGGACAGACATTATTGAATTACCTGTAACATTTAGTGGCAGTTACCCTGAATAGTGAGGAGTAAAAAATGCAGTTAAATACGAGATTATTTGGAGAAATTGAAATTGAAGACGATAAGATCATCTTCTTTGAAAAAGGAATTATAGGTTTTCCGCATTGCCAGAGGTTTACGTTAATCTATGACGAAACAGAGGATGGGAAGCGCAAGAACATCTCCTGGCTCCAGTCCATTGAAGAGCCGGGGTTTGCACTTCCGGTTATGGATCCCTTGATTGTCAAAGCAGATTACGATCCTCAGGTCGAGCATGATCTGCTCAAAGGGCTTGGAACCCTGACGGAGGAGAATCTTTACGTCCTGGTGACGGTGACGGTCCCTACGGACATCAAGAGACTCAGTGTAAATCTGAAAGCTCCCATTATCATCAATGTGGCGGAGCGCAAAGCAGAGCAGCTCATTGTGGAAGATAATTTCCCGGTGAAATACCCCATTTATGACATATTGCAGGACAGAAAAGAAAAGGCGGGTGAATAAGATGCTGGCGTTGACCAGAAAAAAGGGAGAATCCATTGTTGTTAATAATGATATAGAAATCAGTATCTTGGATATTCGTGGAGAACAGGTCAAAGTCGGAATCAGCGCTCCTAAGGATGTGCCGGTATACCGGAAAGAAGTATATCTCCAAATCCAGAAAGAGAATGAGGCTGCCGTCAGCTTAGACAGTGTGAATGCGCTGAAAAATATTCTTTAGAGCGTAAATATTTGTAAAAAAATACCGATAATCATTATAAGATAAAGGATTTTATATGAGAAGGGACAGTTGGAAACTGCCAGTCCATCTGTCTTCGATATCACATGGAGGTGATCACAATGGCAATGGAAGCATTAAAATCTGCCGGGATTAAGGCATATCAGGGAAGTAGCCCCAAGCCAGCAGTACAGACAGTTGAGACGGCGCCACAGCCGCAGGCTTCCGCAGCGGTGAAGACTATCAAGACGGCAGAAAAGGCCGCTGATGTGGTAGAGATGAAACCCGAGAGGAAAGCGGAGGCGACGCCCGAGAGACGAGGCGCTAAGGTTAAGCCAGACAAAAGAACCGGCAGCAGAGTACAGGAAATGTCTTGGACGAAAGAATCACTTAAAGCAGCGGATCCAGTCCTTACAGAGAACAAGGAAGCGGAAGGCGTGGCTGCCAATGATAAGCTCAAGCGCGCAGTGGAAGAGATGAACAAGAAAGCTGCTAATTCAGAAGCAATATTTGGCGTTCATGATTCCACAAATCGTGTAACCATTAAGATTGTCGATAAGGAAACGAAGGAGATATTAAAGGAATATCCGCCGGAGAAAACGCTTGATATGATTGCGAAGGTGTGGGAACTGGCCGGATTATTAGTGGATGAAAAGGGATAGGAGGAATTATTATGGCAATTAGAGTATCAGGTCTTGCATCTGGATTGGACACCGATTCCATTGTTCAGGAGTTGGTTTCTGCTTACAGCAAGAAGAAGGATAAGCATGTGAAGGCGCAGACCAAATTGGAATGGAAGATGGACGCCTGGAAGGCTCTCAATAAAAAGGTAAACAGTCTTTTTAAGAGGCTGGGCAATATGAAGCTGAGCACTTACTATAACAAGAAGACAACGACTATTTCAGACAGCACGAAGGCGACCATTTCAGCCAGCAACAGCGCGATGAACGGGACACAGACCTTGAAGATTAACGAGGTGGCAGCTACCGGTTATCTTACTGGCGGTAAACTCAAAGATGGCAGCAAAGCAAGCACAACTTTAGGAGAGCTTGGCCTTGCGGACGGCGATAAGGGAAGTATTGCTGTTAAGACCAAGAAAGGTACGGTCAACATTGACGTCAGCTCGGACATGAAAGTTTCAGAGTTTGTCAATAAGCTTAAAGACGCCGGCGTATCAGCCAATTATGATTCTAATTATAACCGTATTTATATCACAGCAAAGGAAAGCGGTAAGGATAACGATTTCGCTTTGACGGCGACAGATGAGAACGGTCTCAAAGCGCTCAAAGGGTTGGGACTCTATGTTAATTCTCCGGCCAATCAGCAAGCATATGAGCAGTGGGATAAGTACGGCGTGGATAAGGATGGGAACCCGACCACAGACCCGGCGAAGCTGAAAGAAAATTTCGAGTATATTTTGAATACGATTGACAAATATCAGGGCGACGGCGCTGGCAGCATCAAAGAATTACAGGAAAAGAACGCCGATTTGAAGACGGATCTGACAAATCTTCAGGCAGACCGTAATTATGCAGTTGCCTTTATGTCTCTCAAGAGTGCGCTTGCTGCCAAGGACGATGCCGGCGCGGAGAAATTGACAGCGTCAGAGCAGAGCGAACTGGAGGCAATGCTTAAGAAGACGGACGCCGAGCTTAAAGACGATGGTGAGACAGACCGTTTTAATGAACTGAAAGAAAAGCTTGGCTACAGCGACAAAGATTTTGCGCAGCTTAGAAGTAATGCAAAGGCAGTTGACAATTATGAAGCAGATGCTGAGAATCTCCAGGTAGTACAGGATATCCATGCCGCCTATAACGATCCGGACAGCACGAACAAGCTTCAGGCATGGGTAGACACTAATACGGCTCAGATTAAAAATGTATCTGATGAGATGCAGGCCAATAATGAGTCGATTGCAGAGAAGAAAGCATACATCAGTGACAATGCGCTTTTGACGTCCTCAGCTCCGGCGGCCAAACTGACGGAAGAAGAGTTAAAAACGATGACAGAAGCCGAGATCGCAGCGTTTAAGGCACAGGATAACGAGAAGCGCGCAAATATGCTGGCAGCGAAATACCAGTATGTGCAGAATGTTAAGAATGATACCGGCTCTTTCACATCGGATGCATTCAGGGTCGACGGCTCGAATGCTAAGATTGAGCTGAACGGCGTGGAGTATGAGTCTTCCAGCAATAATATTACGGTAAATGGCATTACGATTACCGCCTTACAAAAAACAGCTCCCGGTGAGACGCTTTCCATTACTACCCAGGCGGACGTCCAGGGAATTTATGATACCATCAAGGATTTTCTCAAAGAATACAATGCATTGATTAAAGAGATGGATGAGCTTTTCAATGCAGACTCAGCGAAGGGTTATGAGCCTCTGACAGACGAAGAGAAAGAGGCGATGAGCGATAAGGAGATTGAGAAGTGGGAGGAGAAGATTAAAGGTTCCATTCTCCGAAGGGACGACAACCTCTCCTCAGTCATGAATATGATGACTACCGCCATGGGTAAGAGTTTTGAGCTGAGCGACGGCAAGAGATACAGTTTGGCGAGCTTTGGCATCCATACGCAGGGGTATCTGGATGCTGCTGAGAACGAAGGTTATGTTCTCCATATAGACGGAGACAGCGAAGATGAGGTGACTGCCGGCAAGAGCGACAGGCTGCTCGCCGCCATCCAGAAAGATCCTGACATGGTACAGGAGTTCTTCCAGAAATTATCTGACAATCTCTATACGAAGCTGGACAAGAAGATGAAGAGTACCACCATGAACAGCAAGTACAGCATCTACAATGACAAGAAGATGCAGAGAGATTACGATGACTACACGAAGACCATTAAGAAATGGGAAGAGAAAGTCACCGCTATGGAAGATTATTACTATAAGAAGTTTACGGCAATGGAGAAGGCGCTTGCCACCTTGCAGAACAGTACCAACGCATTAAGCGGCTTATTAGGTTCCTGATAAGCATGAACAGCAGATGCCCGGGGATTTTTCCGGGCATCTGTAGAAGTTTATTTCAAGGAGGAAATAAAAATGATTGCCAACCAGGGTTACGCAGCTTACAACAAGAATAAAATTATGACAGCATCCCCCGGAGAACTTACTCTGATGTTGTACGAAGGAGCGATTAAGTTCTGCAATATTGCGATTGCTGCCGTTGAACAGGGAAATGTTCAGAAGGCGCATGAGAATATTGTCAAGGTAGAGAATATCATAGAGGAATTCCGGGCAACCCTGAACCACAAATATCCGGTAGCAGAAGATTTTGAGAATGTCTATGTATATATTTATGACAGACTGGTCGAAGCGAATATTAAGAAGGATAAAGAAATTTTAGAGGAGGTGCTAAAGCATCTCCGCACAATGCGTGATACTTGGAGAGAGGTCATGCAGAAAGCGAAGGAATAGGCACGGCTGATTTTGAGGGCTATTGCAATGCTGCATTGCAGTAGCCCTCATTAGTTGCCTTAATGATAAAGGAGGATGTATGCAGGACAAAGAGTATATTGCAGTGTTAATCCAAAGCTTAGAGAAGAAGAAAGAAATACTGGACAAGATTATTGCAAAAAACAAAGAGCAGAAAATCTTATTTACAGATGAAGGCTCAGACCCAGACAGGTTAGAAGAGAATATGCAGGAGAAGAGCGGGCTTGTAGACCAGCTCAATGAGCTGGATGAAGGATTCCAGCAGATTTATAACAGGGTAAAGTCTGTGTTGCAGTCAGATAAGGAATCTTATAAGGAAGAGATCCGCACGATGCAGAAGCTGATTACCGAAGTTACGGAGATGAGCACAACCATACAGACACAGGAGAAGAGGAATTATGACCTTGCCGGAAAGCGGTTTGCCAAAGTGAAGAAGGGAATCCGTAAGGCGCGGGCCAGCAATCGGGTAGCGAGCCAGTATTATAAGAATATGGCGAACTTGAACGTCGTGGATTCACAGTACATGGATAAGAAGAATTAAATAGATTGTTTTGCCATAAAAACGTGAGTAATAATAAGATTTTTGGACGTCAAAAATTAATTTAAAAAAATTTAAAATAGGTGTAAAGTATCAAAGAAAGTCTCCGATATATGTTACAAGTAAAGAAAATAAATTACTTAAAACTTCAGTGATTGACTCTGATGGAGCGTACGGCCGGAGGAGAAGATCACAACCCAATTATCAATGCAGCATGGATGCTGCAGTACATTCAAGGAGGAATATATTATGGTAGTACAACACAATCTTACAGCGATGAACGCAAACAGACAGTTAGGTATCACAACAGGCGCACAGGCTAAGTCAACTGAGAAATTATCATCTGGTTATAGAATCAACCGTGCAGGCGATGACGCTGCTGGATTATCTATTTCCGAGAAGATGAGAAGCCAGATCAGAGGCTTGAACAAAGCTTCTTCTAACGCTCAGGACGGCGTTTCCTTAATCCAGGTAGCTGAGGGTGCTCTGAACGAAGCTCATTCTATCTTACAGAGAATGAACGAGCTGGCTACACAGGCAGCTAACGATACTAATACTAGTCTGGACAGAACTGCTATCCAGAACGAGATTGACCAGTTACAGTCTGAGATCACAAGAATCCAGTCTACAACACAGTTCAACTCCATGAACCTGTTAGATGGCTCCTTCACAGGCAAGAACCTTCAGGTTGGTTCCTTATCTGGACAGAAGATCGGCATCAACATCAGCAACATGGACGCTGGTTCCTTAGGTGTAACAGGATTGAGCGTAAGCTCTTACTCAAGTGCTGGTTCCGCTATGGACGCTATCCAGAGCGCTATCAACAAAGTATCTGATCAGAGATCCTTACTTGGTGCTCTTCAGAACAGATTAGAGCATACAATCTCCAACTTGGATAACATCTCTGAGAATACATCCGCTGCTGAGTCCCGTATCCGTGACGTTGATATGGCAGAAGAGATGGTTGAGTACAGCAAGAACAACATTCTTGCACAGGCTGGACAGTCTATGCTTGCACAGGCTAATCAGTCTAACCAGGGCGTATTGTCCTTACTTGGCTAATCTAATTAGTGACTATCATAAAATGAGACCGGTTTTGCCGGTCTCATTTTTTTATCTAATAGGAAACACCTTGTCACGCTAAAGCGTGAAGGTATCAGGTTTATGGCTTAATCCCTACAGCCCAGTGATGCGCAGCATTTCTCGAAAACATTTCTCAAAACTATGGTTTTCCCGCACCTTACGATGTCCATTTTCTGCAATTTCCTTCCGCTCTTTGTCGTGGGAGAGATAATATTCAATTTTATTTAGTAAGTCTTCCGTATCATTATAATAGACAAAATCTTCGTCCGGTACGAAATAATCCAGAAAATCGGCCTGGAAATTCGTCAGCAGAAAGCCGCCGGCGCCCATGATGTCCATAGCGCGTAAGGGAATACCGGATTGGATGCTCTTTAAGGTGATGTTCAGATTAATCTTGCTGTTGGCAAAGATATAGGGCATTTCTGCGTAGTAATCTGTGGCGCCCATATTGCGCACATGGGGAATCTTTGTTTCCTTATTTAATGTAAAGAGTTTGAGCTTATTCACAAATCGCTCTCCAATGGCTGTCAATAAGCGGATGCGTTCTAAGGAAGTTACTTTGCGTCCCAGATAATAGTTTGCATAAATGTACTGAGGAGTTTCCACACCGTACTTATCATTCGCATAGGGGGACACACGGAGCATTTCAGCCAATATTCCGTCATTCAGAACTTCCTCCAGAAAATTATAGCCATAAATTTTCAACTGCGCTTCCATCACTGCATCCAGATAACCTCTGGTATAATCGTTGACATCGGCAAGACGCTCATAGAAATTGTGAGCCTCATTGTATAAGGCGCCCACGAACGAAATGTCGCAAGTGCACTTGGCGCGGTCAAACTCTTTTTGGGCAAGGAAGTCAATAATGGTAGCATTGACGGGAAGCGGCGTATAGTAGACAGTGCGGATGCCCATATTCTGTAATTTCATGTATTCCTGTTTGTCAAAGAGGAACACATGGTTCGTGGGATAGATGATGGTGTAGGAATACAAAGGAACGTAAGGGCTGTCATACACCAGGGCGAGGTAGGGAATATTGTGCCTTTTGCAGCCCTCGGCGACGACAGGGTAAAAATTAAAGGAAAAGCAGAACTTGAAGTTCTTATCGCGCACAGCATCGTCAAACGATTTATCAAAATCAGCGCTCAGGCGTTCTTGGTAGTCCTTATGGGAGAACATGGTAAGCTTGTAGCCCATTTGCTCCAACGTAAAAATGGCGTCCACCTTACCGAAACACGCCCAATCTATAAATAAAACGTCCATTATAAAATCCTCCTGATAATTTTCATAGTATATTGTAGTTTTCAACCGATAAAGATAAGTTTATGGCGCTGTCTGTTTTGTAAAAGCAATCTCCAACATTTGCGTAAGGCGGATGGGATAAGTGTGATATTTCTGTACACGGGCAAAACCGTTTTCGGCAATTTCTCTGCGCTCTGCCTCATGATGGAGGAAATAATCTGCTTTTCCGACAAGGTCGTCAAGGTTTTCGTAGTATACCAAATCTTCGCCCGGCACAAATAATTCCGCCAGCTCCGGCTGGAAATTTGTCAGCACAAAGCCGCTGCATCCCAGAATATCAAAGATTCTCAACGGCAAGCCGCTGCGGATAGATTTGGAGGTGATGTTCAGATTAATCTTGCTGTTATGGAAGATGATAGGCATTTCCTCCAGGGTCTTTGCCAGTCCGCGATTGTGAATATGTGGAAGGCAGGAGGTATCGCTTGCCGTATAGAGGTCAACCGGGAAACGGGCGGACAGCAGCTGCATCACCCGCAACCGTTCTATGGAGGAAATTTTATTGCCGATATACAATTCCGACATCGTTTTGCGGTCTGTCAGATAGGAGTCAAAAGGATATTGGAAAAACCCTGGCAAATGCGCTTTAAATTCTTCGACAATCTCGTCTGTCAGCAAATCTTCCACGATATAGCCGCCGTAAATCCGAAGCTGTGCTTCCATCAGCCCGTCCAGATAACCGGAAAGGTAAGCGGGAGCGTCGTTGAGCCTGTCATAAGGGCATTTCTCTGTGTACAGGGAACCGACGAAGGAAATATCGGAGGTAAACTTCTTGCGTAGGGCGGCGGAAGAGGAACGTATGCAGCCCTGCTTCTGTCTGACGTTGACGGCCAGAGGCAGGTGAAATACATGTCCGGGGTTAAGCGGCGATATCTCCTCATATTGTGCTCGGTCGAAAAGAAAAATACGGTTGTAGGGATTTGCAATCGAAGTTGCAAACAGTTCCATCACCGGCGAGTCTACGGTCCAACAGAGATAAGGCAGCCTGAAGATTTTGCAGACTTCGCTCAAAAATGGAAAAAAGTTAATGCTGAACACGAAATCTACCGGGTGTTCCAGCAACGCATTACTGACTATTTGAATCGACTCCTGAGGAGTTAAAGATTTGTTTGTCATTTCTGTAGTAATTTCCCGTACGGTATGCCCTAACTCCTGGAAGCCGTCGATTACGTCCGGCTCACAGATGCTTCCATAACGGTAAAATAGCAGCTTCATATGAAATCCTCCCTTACCTTCTGCAAAATAAGATTTAACTGATGGGTGTAAGAGAAATTGTCCCGCACTTTCATATAGCCGTTCATGGCAATTCTCACCCGCTCTTCTTCGTGGGACAGGTAATACGCCGTTTTCTCCATCAGCTCGTCCAAGTCGCGGAATACTTCAATTTCTTTGCCGATCTCAAAGTAGTCTTCCAGTTCCTGCTGATAATTCGTCAATACAAATCCGCCGGAACCCATAATGTCCAGAATGCGCTGGGGCATACCGGTTTCAATGGAAGGCAGCGTAATGTTGAGGTTAATCTTGCTGAGGTAAAATATTTTATTCATGGCGGTATAGTAGTCGACGCCCTGGTGAACCTGCACATTGCGGATATAGGCGCAGCTGCTTCTCGTATATAAGTCAACGGTATGTTTTTCCGCGAGGGCGTTCAGCACGGTAATCCGGTCCATCTCAGCGAGCTTGCGGGATAAAAGTAGAAGTCCCATGTATAAATTAAAGTCCATTTCCTGCCGGTTCCAGGCGTTCGCGCCGAAGGTCTGCGTCATAAAGTCCGCTGTTTTCTGCGATACTCTGGGCCAAGGCTTTACGGTGTGCCAATTACAGAGGTTGTGCAGGAGGTAAACCTTTAATTCTGCGGCAACGTCTTCCGGGAAGCGGGAGACGAAGCTGTTGTAGGAGTTGTCCTCATAGAGATTGCCGATGAAGGAAATGTCACAAGCGAATGTTTCTTCATCTTCGGGGCTGATATTCAGCGCACCGGTGCGGGAGAGATTTACCCCCATAGGCAGATAATACAAATGAGGAATATCCATGGATTGCAAATGCTCATACTCTGCGCGGTCAAAAATAAAGAGATAATTACAGGGATTTTTTACTGCCGGATGAAACAGTGAAACAAGTGGAGAGTCATAGACCCAGCCAATATATGGAAAATGATATTTCTGGCATAAATCTGAAATTTCCGGTACAAACAGGTAGGAAATCAGGCAGTCAAAATCGTGTTCAGATAAAAATATATCCAGCTTTTCAAACTCTTTTGCTACAGGCGCCAGAGGATCAAACTCTGCATGTTCATAAATGGCAACTTTTTCGCCCATTTCCAGCAATGCCCAGGGAATATCAAAGCTGGAGTTTTTTATGCGTATAAATAAAAAATGCATAGCGTACCTCCAAGAAATAGTGTATAATACTAATATTAATATTATACCATGGAATACTTTGCAATGGCAGAAGTGTTATGCGCACTGCAATGCATCAATAAATGTATAATATATGTCGCTATTATAACACAATTTATAGGAAAATGAAGAGAAATGAATGTAAAGAAAATGAAGAAAATATCAATGGTTGTTCCCTGTTTTAATTCAGCGAAATATTTGGGGGAATGTTTTGCTTCTATCAGAAATCAGACGCTTGGCCTGGAAGGTATACAGATGATTTTCGTTGATGACGCTTCCACAGATAATACACTGGAATGTTTGAGGGAATTTGCGGGGGCCTATCCGCAGTCGGTGGAAGTTGTTTCTCTGGCAGAGAACCGCAGGCAGGGCGGCGCCAGGAATGCAGGGCTTGCCAGAGCTGTTGGTGAATATGTCATGTTTCTCGATTCAGATGACTGGCTGGATCATAGTATGTGTGAGAAAGCATATAGCAAAGCGGCAGAGTATTGCGTGGATATTTTGCAGTTTTGCTTTATTCATGTATTTCGGCAAGGCAGTACAAAAGATAGCGCCAGCCGTTACGGTTTTCTCGACGGTACATTGTCCGAGATTAGAAAAGGTATGCTGTTGGGTACTTTGTTTACATTTGGCAGCCAGAATAAGCTCTACCGCACAAGTTTTCTCAAAGAACAGGCAGCCGCATTTCCAGAGGGCGTCGTCTATGAGGAACCGTATTTTGTTTATCCGCTGCTGTTTGAGGCGGAACGTTTTTACAGTATGGAAGAAGGATTATATTATTACCGGCAGACAGAGCCGAGCACAACGGTAAAGCATATGGATCAGAAACATACGCTCTATAACCATCCGTTTGTACAGTTGGAGCTGCTGAAACAACTGATATCCCGGAAAAAGTATATAGAAGAATATTACAGCGAGATAGAATTTCATTTTCTGCACAGCTATTACATTGAGACTTTGTATTTTTCTGGTAAAAGCAATAAATATTTGGGAGCCGATTATTTTCGCAATATGCAAAGAACAGTATTGGAGCTATTCCCGGAATATAAGCAGAATCCTTACTTACAGCTGCAATGTTTTACAAAGCTTGGCAGGGTACTGGCGTCCCTGCAACAGGAGTTTTCCCAGCAAGAGTTGGCAGTATATTGTCAGGAAGTTGTGAGGATCATTGACGGTTGACAGCAGGGCGTTACGCATTATAATTAGAGAAAATGTAACTTATAAACAGGCGATGCAAATCGTCAGTTACAGGATAATAGAAGGGTAGGATGGAGATGAATTTGGAGCAAAAGGTAGCAGATTTGGAACAAAAGCTGCAGGAACTTCAAGCAGAGAATCATGCGAGAAAAAAAGAAAATGAATCAATGGTGAAACTGATCCGCGAATTATATTCTATCAACAGCCAGACGATGAACGAGATGTCAACAATTGTCGCAAATTTGAATACATTGGATGTGAAACAGTTGTTGAATTGGGCGACTATAAATAATTTTAAATATGAAATTTTAGATCCTGCGATTAGGAGGGAAGAACATTATTATCCGCTAATTCGCAATGTCAACGAGACATTGGAAGAAATTATCAAAGGGAAAAAGTCAATCGCACGTTTTGGTGATGGCGAGTTTGCGCAAATCAGTAAGATGGAGAGACATAAGTTCCAGAAGTTAAACGATACGCTGGCAGTTCGCTTAGAGGAAGTGCTGCACAGCCGCCATCCGCGTATGCTGATTGCGATTGCCAATAATTATGGATCCCTGGAGGCGTATACGGAAAGCGCTGCCAATGCCATACGTCTATACATGATGGAGGAGAACGTGAGAGAGCGGCAAATGGAGCTTTTGGAGCATGACAGAGTTTATTATGACGCCTATGTCTCACGGCCGTATGTGATGTTTAAGGACAATCAGACCGATGCGCCAAAGAAGCGGTTTGAAGCGATAAAAGAGATATGGCGGGAACGCAGCGTAATCATCGTGGAAGGGGCGCAGACCAGGATGGGCGTCGGCAATCATCTGCTGGAGGGGGCCCGGGAGATAAAACGTATCCTTGCTCCGGCGACCAGCTCCTTTGACCGTTATGACGATATCTTGAAAGCATCCTTAGCACATGCCGAGAGTGATACGCTCTTTTTGATTGCCATGGGACCGTCGGCGGGCGTGCTCGCATACGATTTGACGGTGGAAGGTTACCAGGCGATTGATATTGGGCATCTCGATTTGGAATATGAGTGGTTCCTTGCCGGGAAAGGCGAGAGAGTTGCCGTGAAATATAAATATAATAATGAAGTAGAAGGCGATGAGGGGGCGGAAGAGCTTAACGATCCGGTTTATGAGGCGCAGATTATAGCAGATTTATCTGATTATCAAGATTAGGAGGATAGAATTATATGAGAACATTTCCCATGACTATACAAGAAATACGGCAGGAGATTTTAGGGAACAAAGATTATAGTATGGAAGATATATTGTTCTTTTTACAGGAGGTCATTTGTCTATATGAAGATTATGACGGGCTTGGAGAGTGCCTTGCATATATTTGTGAGAAGATGAAGCAGAATGCAGATGGATGTTATAAAGAATATCTGCCTCTGACAGAAATATTTTCCAGGCTTTGCCTTAGTGAGAAGGACAGGTTATTGTTAGAAGAACAAGCGGAGATCACAAATATTGTGGGAACATTTTCTAAAATACAAGAACAATATCTGCAAGAGGAAGATAATGCTGCCGTGATCAGGCAGATTGCGGAAACGTCGTATAGCCTGAATGAGTCGGTTGTTCATGCAGTGGCAGCGGTTTTGTCCGCCAAATTGTCCGGGGAACCGCTATTGGGAAAAGTTGGCAAGCAGGTTATGGATTTGCAGAATATTGGTTTCCTGTTAGAAATGCTGTCGGAGGATAGTAACACGTTTGCGCTGATCTGTGATGGCAATGAGGAAGTCGATGGACATGTGCTGGCAAATATGATTTCCCGGCTTGGGCACAGAGTGATTATGCTTGTCAAAGAAACGGAGGAAAGTTTCAGTGATGACAACAGTGCGAAATATCTTGATTCCCGTGAAGAGATATTGACGTTAGAGTATAAGCAAGACGGTCTGGAAGATATGTTAAAGAAGGTATGCCGGGAGGCTGCGGGCGGGATGGTATGCGTTGTAGCAACCGGGCATGTTTTAGATCAGTTGATGCTTAACATGGAACGGGGATGTGAAGTGGAGCGGCTTTCCCTCATGAGAACGCCTGTGTTGCAAGATAAATTGACTTTTGGCTGGGCAGGAGATTATCTTTCCTATGTCAGTAAGATTTATAAATGTGACGCCCATAAAGATGTGGAGGCGGAACCGAAATATCGTTTTTCTTTTGTCATACCAACGAAAAATAGTGCGGAAACTTTGCGTTATACGCTGATGACCTGCATGAACCAGAGGTGGAAAGGAGAGTATGAGATTCTTGTAAGCGATAATTCCACAGAGGGGAACGATGATATCTTTCACTTGTGTGAAGAACTTAAAGAAAAGGATGAAAGGATCCATTATGTCAGGACGCCCCGTCCTCTGGTAATTGGTAAGAGTTTTGAATATGCGTTCCTGAAAGCGAGGGGAGAGTTTGTCATTCCGCTGGGTGCGGACGATGGGGCGCTCCCGTGGACGTTGGAGGCATTGGATGTGGTATTAAAGGACGTGCCGGACGAGATTTTAATGTGGACAAGAGGGCAATATCAGTGGCCGGATTATGGGGCAGGAATTTCGGATTGTCTTACGTTTCCATGCCATATTTCCAAAGGTACATACCCTACTGGATATTTGGACGGCGAGTGGTTTCTTAACAATATCCTGCAAGTGCCGCAGACAATGTATGGGCTTCCCCTGCTTTATATTAACTCAGGATTTCGCAGGAGCTATATGAAAACTTTGCTGGCAAAGACAGGCAGGTTGTGGGATGGTCCCTGCCAGGATATTTTTATTGGCATTGTGAATGCAATTATCCATCCTCAAGTGTGCGTTGTCAACTATCCTTTGACACTTGCAGGGATGGCGCATTGCTCGACAGGCGCGCAATATACGAGGCAGCTTGATACGTTGGAAAAAGTAAATGCCAGAGGGCGCAATAAAGAGTTAGGGGAAAACAGTTATATTGGCGGCTGGAGCAGCTCTCCTATCGAGCGGCTTGTTCCCCGGATTACTTCTGATATAGGGTTGTGTTACAATTCCCTGATACGTGCAGTGGCAAAGAAGCTGCTTGCATTTGAGGCAGTGACGCAAATTTTCGACATGAAGAAATGGTATACCGATTTGTACGGTTTAATGCATAAAAGAGAGTATATATACGAGCGTCAGGTGATGGAAATGCGTTATGCCGCAAAGCTGAATGGAGAAGCGTTTTATCAGTGGTTTGAGACGGAATTTTGGAATGAGCTGATGAGAAAAGAGGAGGATGTACCGCCGCAAGAAGATATGGACCATGTAAAGAACTATCAGACGCATGTGAAAGAAAATGGAACCGTGGTATTAGACGCCTCAAAGTATGGCGTTAAAAATATTTATCAGGCGACGTTGCTTGTAGAAAAAATCAGCAATTATTAGGTTTGGAAGAAGTGGAGAAGGAAATATGAAAACAGTAATTTTGGCGGGAGGCCTGCCCAGCATTGTGGCGGACAGGTATGAGCCGATACCCAAACCTATGGCAGAAATATCAGGAAAGCCAATTCTATATCATATTATGAAGAACTATTCCTGCCAGGGTCTGGATGAGTTTATTATATGTGCGGGATATAAAGGCGACTATATCAAGGATTATTTTTTGAATTATTATCTGTACCAGTCAGATATTACTGTTGATTTAAATTCCAACAGCATTCAGGTTCACAAGAAAAAAACGGAGAACTGGCAAGTTACGGTGGCGGACACCGGCAAGGATTCCTCCATAGCCCAAAGGCTTTTAAAGGTGCGGGCCTTTGTGGGGCAGGAAGATTTCCTGGTGACCTACGGAGATTGCGTCTCGGATATTGATATCGGCAGCCTGGTGGCGCGGCACCTGGAGAGCCAAAAAGCGGTCACGATGGCGGTTACCGCTCCCACGGGCAGAAGCCGGGCGCTGCCAATTACCGAAAAGGGAGAATTAAGCGAAGATACGCCTGTCAGCCATCAATTTGTGCGCGCGGATGCCTGCACAATGGTATTTTCCGAGAAAATATTTTCTTATTTGCAGGAATTTTCCGAGGATGATGTGATGAGCGAGCCGCTCATGAAAAGGCTTGCGCATGACCACGAGATTTCCCTCTATTTTCATGAAGGTTTTTGGTCGCCCATGGAGACGTCTCGGGATAAGCATTATCTTGAATATTTATATGAAACGGGCAGGGCGCCCTGGAAGAATTGGCAGGAGTAGAAAGGAATGGGAAGAATCATGTATCATTGCAGGTATTGTAAAGAAGAGATAAAAACGATGTTTGTGGATTTAGGTTTGGCTCCTTTGTCCAATGATTACATACAGAAAGAATCTGTCGGGAAAGGTCAGTACCATCTTCCCTTGCAGGCGGCTGTCTGTGACAAATGCAGATTGGTGCAGGTATTGGATTTCGAGATGCCGGAAGGGATTTTTAACTCAGAGTATAAATATTTTAGCTCCTATTCTTCAAGCTGGCTGCAACACTGCAAATCTTACGTGGATATGATTGTGCGCAGATTGTCTTTGGGTTCCGATTCCGTTGTCATGGAGGTTGCCTCGAATGACGGATATTTGTTACAGTATTTTAAAAATTATGGGATTGCGCCCATTGGCATAGAACCTTCCGCCGGCGTAGCCAAGGCGGCGATTGAGAAAGGCATAGAGACCAGGATAGATTTTTTCAGCAAGAAGTTCGCCCGCAATCTGGAGAAAAAGGCGGATTTGATTATTGGCAACAATGTACTGGCGCATGTGCCGGATATCCGGGATTTTGTGCAGGGATTTAAAGAGGCGTTAAAGCCGGATGGCGTTATTACGGTGGAGTTTCCCCACTTGTTGAATTTAATACGATACAATCAGTTTGACACCATCTATCATGAACACTTTTCGTATCTTTCCGTCCTTGCTGTGAAGCGGATTTTTGAAGAGCAAGGGTTAAAGCTGATTGATATTGAGAAGCTTAACACGCATGGAGGTTCTCTGCGTGTCTATGCCACGCATGCTGAAAATCAAAAGCAGGAGGTTTCGGAACATGTGGAAGAACTGCTTGCAGAAGAGAAAGAATTTGGCTTAGGTGAAAATGAGGTTTATGAGGAGTTTGCAGAGAAAGTAAGGCAAATAAAACTGCGTGTGCTGGAGAGATTGGTTGAGCTTAAAAAGCTGGGCAGCCATATTGTCGGGTATGGCGCGGCGGCAAAGGGGAATACGCTTCTCAATTACTGCGGCATTGGCAGGGAAATCATAGATTATGTCGTAGACGCCAACCCCAACAAGCAGGGGTGTCTGCTGCCCGGGACTTTGATTCCTGTACTTGCACCGGAGGAGATCGCAAAGACAAGGCCCGATTATATTATCATTCTACCTTGGAATCTCAAAGAGGAGATTAAAGAGGCTTTGGCGTATACGAAGGAATGGGGAGCAAAATTTATAGTTTTAATCCCGGAAGTTGAGGAGTTTGTATAATGAATCAGAAATTTGAGATAGAAGATACAGAGTTTGAGGGGCTTAAAATTGTGCATCCTTTTGTGGCTTACGATGAGCGGGGCTTTTTTATGAAAACGTATGAGCGTGAGTTTTTTGCATCGCATGGAATCGTGCTGAATAACGATGAGGACATGACAACTTGCTCCCGCCAGAATGTTGTTCGAGGTATGCACTTTCAGTTAAAATATCCCCAGGATAAATATATTACAGTTTCGATTGGCACGATTTATGATGTAGTGGTGGATTTGCGGAAAGGCTCGCAAACGTTTGGAAGATGGAAGGGTATTGAGCTTAGCGACGAGAATAAGCTGGGGTTCTATATCCCGGCAGGATTCGCACATGGATTTGTGGCAGTGTCTGAGCTTGTAAAATTTCACTATCGCTGTGGCGGCAAATATTTGCCAGAGTATGACAGCGGTATTCTATGGAATGACAAGGATATTGGAATTGAATGGAGTTATCTGAAGGGGGAGCCTATCGTATCTGAGCGGGATAAAGCGCTGATGAGTTTTCAGGAATTTTGTCAAAAGTATCAGGGGCTGGAAGTAGGATAAAAGTGTGCAAGCCGCGTTTGCCCGGAGAGATGTAATAGCGGTTGGTATTTACAGGAAAGGATATGGGACAGCAGCCACCCAAAGGAACGTAAGGGTATGGGGACGGCAGTCACCGGAAGGAGCAGAGAGTATGAGGATAGCAGTCACCGGGGCGACAGGTTATATAGGAAGCCATTTAGTTTCCGCTTTTTGCCGGAAGCATGAAGTATACGCCATAGTGAGAACAACTTCAGAGACAGCAGGGATTCAGGCGTATGTAAAGGAGTTCATTGTCTATGACAGTGAGCAGGTATATGGGAGGTTGGCAGCAATTCAGCCAGAAGTATTAATTCATCTGGCGGGCGTATTTTACGGGGAACATACGGCAGATAATATTGAAAACCTGCTGAACGCAAATCTGGTTTTTTCAACGGTTGTATTTGATGCGGCTGTCAGTGCAGGATGTAAGAAGATTATCAATACCGGCACTTACTGGCAGCAGTTTGCAAAAGAAGATTATAATCCGGTAAACCTTTATGCGGCGACAAAACAAGCGGCAGAGGATATCCTTATGTACTATGTAAAGGCAAGAAGATGCAGTGCGGTAACCTTGCAGATTTTTGATTCTTATGGCCCGGATGACAATAGGAAAAAGATTCTCAATATTATCAGGGATTTGGAAGATGGAGCCCGGATTGATATGTCCGGCGGCAGGCAGAAGATGTATTATTGCCATATCGAAGATTTGGTAAGCGGTTATGCGCGCGCGCTGGAACTCTTGGCTGAGATGGCTCCCGGTACGGCTGTCCGCTATGCTTTACGGGAAGAAGAGCCGGTCATGCTGCGGACGTTAATAGAGGAATTTCTGAGGATTCAGGGGAAGCGTTTAGAGATTAATTGGGGCGGGCGTGCTTACAGAGACCGGGAGATCATGGAGCCCGCTGGGATTGGTACGGTTTTGCCGGGATGGACGCCTCGTTATAGCTGGCAGCAAGGGGTAGAGACTTTATAAGACGAGAGGTGTTTGCATTTATGAAAGCTGTAATTTTGGCAGGCGGAAAAGGGACGAGGATCAGCGAGGAATCAAAGAGCAGACCGAAACCTATGGTGGAGATTGGCAGGAAGCCTATTCTGTGGCATATTATGAAAATATATGAGACGTATGGTATTACAGAGTTTATCGTATGTTGTGGGTATAAAGGACATATGATAAACGAATTCTTTGTCAATTATAATGCCAGCTGTAACGATGTGTGTGTAAATCTTGAGAATGAAACAGTCTCTTTTTTTGGCGACAGAGCAGAAAATTGGAAGGTGACCCTGGTGCATACGGGGGTTGAGACTCTGACGGCAGGGAGGCTTCTTAAAGTCAGGGAATATCTTGGCACGGAATCTTTTATGCTGACATATGGAGATGGGGTGGCAGATATTGACTTAGATGCGTTGCTTCGCTTTCACAGGAAGGAAGGCAGGATTCTAACGATTTCTACGACCAGGCCGGAGGGAAGGTTTGGAACGCTAAAGCTGAACGATAAAGATAATATGGTTGAAGGATTTAAAGAGAAGGCGCGGGAAGATCAATCCTGGGTGAATATCGGTTTTATGGTAATGGAACCTGAGATTTTCCGTTACCTCGGAGATGGCGGCAGTATGTTGGAAACAGAGGCTTTTGAACGGTTAGCGGCAGAAGGGCAGATGGCGGCGTACCGCCATGATGGTTTCTGGTCACCGATGGACAACATACATGACAGGGATTACCTGGAAGGGCTTTGGAGCAGCGGGCAGGCACCATGGAAGGAGAGGCATCGTTATGCTTGACGGCGTATTTTACAGAGGGAAAAAGGTTTTGATAACCGGAAATACAGGATTTAAAGGTTCGTGGCTAAGTAAACTGTTGTTGGAAGCAGGAGCGCAGGTTTATGGGTATTCGCTGAAGCCGCCTACAGAGGAGAATTTGTATGACATTTTGCGGCTGCATGAGTCCATGGAGACGGTAACAGGGGACGTGCGGGATTATGAAAAGCTGGTGAGGACAATGCAGGACAAAAAACCGGAGATTGTCATTCATCTTGCGGCTCAGCCAATTGTACGGGAGTCTTATGTTCGCGTGCGGGAGACTTTTGGCACCAATGTCATGGGAACCGTCAATCTGCTGGAAAGTGTGAGGCATTGTGGCAGTGTGAAATCGGTGCTCAATGTAACGACGGACAAGGTATATGAAAACAGGGAGTGGTGCTGGGGATATCGCGAAGACGATGCGCTTAATGGGTATGATCCATATTCTAATTCCAAGTCCTGCTCAGAGTTGGTAACGCAGAGTTTCCGAAAGTCCTTTTTTGACGGCATTGATATTGCTGTTTCCACGGCAAGGGCAGGCAACGTCATAGGCGGTGGAGACTTTGCGCATGACCGGATTATACCGGATTGTGTGAGGGCTGCAATAAGAGGGCAGAAGATAAAGGTGCGAAATCCTTATTCTATCAGGCCATATCAGCATGTTCTTGAGGCATTGTCGGCATATCTTTTGATTATCAGAAAACAGTATGAGGATACACGGCTGCAAGGAGAATATAATGTGGGACCGTCAGAAGCGTCCTGTGTTTCCACCGGGGAGTTGGTAAATATGTTTTGCTCGAAATGGCAGAATGAACTGGAGTGGGAGACGTGTGCGGAAAATAATCCGGTGCATGAGTCGAGCTTCCTGCGTTTGGACTGTTCTAAGATTAAGAGCAGATTAGGCTGGCAATGCACGTGGGGGATAGAAGAGAGCATAGCATACACCGTTGCCTGGACGAAGGAATGGCTGGCGGATGCAGATAATATAGAATCATGCATGAAGAAGCAGATGGAGGATTTTGGAGAAAAATATGATACGATTCTGTGATAAAAAAATTTTTGATGTAGGCCGGGAAATGTTGTCGCAGGCAATATTATATGATTTTTTTAAGAATAATACGCGCGATGTTATAATGGTTACCAACGGCGGAGAGACAGAAGGGTTTATTACTTATGAAAGCATTGCGTATTATGAAGCGGCAGATTGGAGCCGATGTGTAATTGGAGAACGTGTAATTGCAGGACCCCAAATGTGGGAACAGGCAAAAGAAATTTTCCACAGATATCCGAAATTAAAATATCTGCCAGTGTATAACAAAGAGCGTGAATTGACATATTTCTGTTATGATAGTTTTGCGGATAAAGAGAGTTATCTGTATATTGGACAGGTTTTGCAAATGTTAATGCGTAACCCTCAATTGCTGCGTTGGGAGCAGAATTTTTCCGGCATAGAATCCGTGGAGATTTATGATATGAATGAATTTTCCTTTTATTTGCTGGAGATTTTGCGTCAGAATGGGATAGATTATATTTTGCATGGAGACAAGTGGAAAATTCTGGGCTACGAGACAGACGCCATGCAGACGCATATGGACATGACAGTCATGAGAATTTATGCCGAGGGCACGGAAATGTTTTTGCAAAGAGCGGCAGAATGCGATGTAACTGCAAGTTTCCAGTTTCTGGTAATGCTGATGAAAAAAGAGGTACGGCTGCTGGAAATGCGGATGCAAAAAGAATGGGATAATTTCTTTCTCTGCCGGCTTCCTCTTTTAGGGGAGCTGTCCTATATGACGGATGAGGAAGAATACATGACGAATTTTGTCGGCGGAGCAGACGGAAGGGAATTAAAAGAGCCGTCTCAGACAGAAGCATTTCGGAAAGTGAATGGATTGCAGCCGGAGATTTTTTATGAGAAGAAGGAATGGGAAAGGCGGCATATCCTGGATAAGTTGGCGGAGTATCACGGCGACGTTAAGGTAGTACGAATTTCGCAGGGAGAGCATACGGTTTGGCTGCTAGGCCCGTGTATTGTAGAAGGATTTGGCGTCTTGTACGATGATTATCTGAGTTGTAAGATTGACAGATATCTTAAAACGCATGGGATTGATAATTACGGCGTCTGTACGGTGAGTTATCTGTTTTATGAGCTTGATATTCTTCAGTCGGCAATTGCTTCGTTGCCTATCCACAAAAAAGATGTTATTATATGCATGGGAGAGGATATAGGCTGGGGAAAAATGGTGGGAGAAGAGCCAGATTTAAAATTAGACGCCCTTTTTGCACAGAGACAAGGGGAACGGTGGTTCTATAATGTTCCCATTCATACGAACGCAAGGGGAAATGAGCGGATTTCACAGGAGATCAGCGAGAGCGTGATTATGCCCTTTATACGACAGGCAAAAGACGTGGAGGATGGATATGCCAGGGCGGATGGTCTTAACCTTACAGTGAGAGGCTCCTGGAAGCGGGAGGCTGAGATTAAAAAGTATATAAGCAAGCTGGGGACGGACTACAGGATATGGGAATTTCTGGGGGACAGCAGTTCGGTTGGGGCAATAGTCATGAACTGCAACCCATTTACTTTGGGGCATAGGTACTTGATTGAAGAATCGGCCCAAAAGGTTGAGAAATTAATTATTTTTGTGGTAGAAGAGAACCGTTCCTATTTTTCATTTGCGGAAAGGTTCCATATGGTAAAGGAAGGCGTTAAGGATATGGGAAATGTGATTGCAGTCCCTTCCGGCGATTTCGTCTTATCATACCAAACGCTGCCGGCATATTTTCGTAAGGAGGAAAACCGCCAGATCAAAGTTGACGCGTCCTCCGATTTAAACATATTTTGTGAATATATTGCGCCGGAGTTTAGCATAAGCGTGCGTTTTGCAGGGGAAGAGCCTCTTGACCCGGTGACTGCCCAGTATAATCAGCAAATGCGGGAAATATTTGCCAGGGCGGGGAACATAGAATTCTCGGAGATTCCCAGAAAGGATTGGGCAGGGGAGGTAATCAGCGCCTCCGCCGTCCGCAGGGAGTTAGAGAAGCAGAGTTGGCAGAAGGTAAAGGCGATGGTGCCGGAAACAACATATAAATTCCTCATGAAAAAGTATAGCAAATGTTAGCGGTTTTCCATGCAGGAGCAAAGACAGCATGCGAAGAAGGAATGGCAGCCGCGCGGTGAGGAGAAAGAGCTAAGAGGAGAAGGGATGATTGAAGAAAAAGATTATAAGTCAACAGAACAGGAAGCGTTGGCCGAAGAGCAAAGGGAACGGGAATGGCAGGAGACCTGGGGGAAAGATATAAATTTATACCTTGCAAAGATAGATGGTCTCCTGGCAGAAGGAAGCAGTGAGAGCCGCATGAAGATTAAGGACATGTTTGGCGATAGAGAGTTTTTTGAGCATTATAAGCAGGTGGATGCGTTTGCAATCATGTTTGTTATTATGAGCATCTATGAGCTGGAAGACGCCAGAGGCGTTTCGCCAACAATCTTAGAACAGGCAGATACGGTAGAAGGTTTGCTGGATGTATTTTTCCAATTTAAAATGATTCTCTACCGTCTGGATTTTAACGTTGGGCGGGAGACAAGAGCCGAGTTCCTGTCATTTCTTAAAGAACATTCGGTATCGACGAACTGGATGGGTGTGATGCTGACGACGTCCGTTTTACGTCCGCTGACGATGGCCTTGAAGTTGGAGAAGATTTTTGATGATGAGGGATTACAGCAATTATGGCTTTCCATATTGCTTTTTCTCCAGGAATATTTACCGGGGAATTATCGGGTCACTGCCAGAATAGCGGCAATTTACCGGGAGAATGGGCAGACGGTGGCGGCAGAGGGCTATCAGAAGAGAATTCCTGAGATTCCGGATGAGCTGCAAGCGCAAAAGGAGCTCGTCTTTGAGTGCCAGGAATTGTTATGGAAAATGCAGTATAAGGAAGCTGGCGCGGACAGGTCTATTGTAAAGTTTATTAAACAGCAGGAAGCAGATAACGCCTTGTGGGAATTTGTGCTGGAACATTGCGTTGTGCAAGAAAAAGAATATTATCTGCGGATGGCAGAGCTTCTCCTGGATGCAGAAGAAGCAGAGAAAGCAGAGATTGCCTTGAAACGTTCTTTGCAGTCGGCGCCGGGAGATGAGATAACGTTATGTCTTTTGGCAGAAGTAGCGGTAAAGTCCGGTAATATAGATAATGCGCTGGCATATTTGTCACAGATTGAAAATCCCAGCGAGTTGGCGGTGAAGTTTCAGAAGACTTGCATGGAGTTAAAGGAGAGAAGGCAGTATGGATGATAAGAAAATATGTTTTATTGCCTGTGTGAACAATGATAAGTATGAACAGGAAATGTTAAAATATATCAATCATTTGGAGGTTCCTGAGAATTATACGGTGGAATGCATGTCTATCCGTGGAGCCAAGTCCATGGCGGCAGGTTATAACGAAGGGATGCAAAGCAGTGATGCGAAATATAAAGTTTATCTTCATCAGGACGTCTTTATCGTCAATCCGCATTTTATCCGGGATATGCTGCATATATTTGCAGATGAAACTATCGGTATGATAGGGATGGTCGGCGCGCCGAAGATGCCGGAAAACGCCATTATGTGGAATGCGCCGCGGGTAGGCAAGATCTACTACAGCGCTATATATGAGTCAAAAGAGAGTGAAATTGGCAGGATAGAGGGAACGTACTGTGAGGTGGAAGCTATTGACGGCTTGCTGATGGCGACACAGTATGATTTGACATGGCGTGAAGATTTATTTCACAATTGGGATTTCTATGACGCTTCTCAGAGCCAGGAATTTATACGGAAGGGATATAAGGTAGTGGTACCAAATCAGGAACAGACTTGGTGTATTCACGACGACGGCTTTTATAATCTCAAGAGTTATTATAGCTCAAGGAAAATATTTAACGCGTATTATAGAGGGGAAAGTACGTTTCGGGAGATTGCCGAGGGGCTAAAGCAGGATTGCCGTAATTACCGGCTTTATGTAAAACTGGGAGATTATTACCGCATGAGAAATATCAGCCAGGCGTATCTCTGTTACGAGAATGCGGAATTTTATTGTGATTCTGATGAGGACAGACGGCAAATTCGCCGGCAAATGGAGGAACTGCGCCGCCAGGACGGCGTTAAGATACCTCCCCCCATATCGGTGGTGGTCGTATCTTATAATTGTAATGCCATGATGCAGGATTGTATAAGGAGCATCCGCAGCACGAACCCGCAGTCGGCGTACGAGCTGGTTATCGTAGACAACGCCTCAGACGACGGTATCGCGGAATGGCTAAAACGGCAGGATGACATTGTTCTTATACGCAATCAAGAGAATAAAGGGTTTGGCTTTGCCTGCAATCAGGGAGTGGAGGCTTCCAAACAGGGACATGATATTTTCTTTTTAAATAATGATACACTGGTTACCGCTAACGCTGTTTTTTGGCTTCGCATGGGGCTGTATGAAAGTGAAAAAGTTGGGGCGGTGGGCAGCGCGTCTAATTTTGTCGGCAATGAACAGCATATAGAAGAATGTTTTCATTCTGTGGCGGAATATCTGGAATTTGGCGAGAAAAATAATATTCCACATGAGAATCCTTATGAGAAGAAGGTCTGGCTGTCCGGCTTTGCGCTTCTTGTGAAACGCAAGGCTTTGGAGGAAACAGGGCTGTTTGATCTGCGCTTTGGCAAGGGTTTTTATGAGGATGACGACTTAGGCGTAAGGCTGCGATATGCGGGCTATCATCTTCTTTTCTGCCGCAACAGCTTTATTGTACACTTTGGAAGCCAGAGCTTTCGCAAAGATGCAAGCGGCAGTGCAAAAAAAATGGCGGAAAACCGTCAGATTTTTCAGGATAAATGGGGGTTTGATATAGAGAAATATACTTATATCCAAAAGGATTTCCTTGAGATGATAACAGAAGAAAAGGACATGCCGCTGCGCGTGTTAGAGATTGGCTGCGGCGCCGGCATGACCTTGTCCAGGATAAAATATATGTGGCCTCAATCTATTGTCAGGGGTATAGAATCCCGTCAAGCAGTGGCGCGGCTGGGCGGCGATTACCTGGGCGTGGACTGCGGCGATGCAGAGACCATGGAGCTGCCTTACGAAGAGGGATATTTTGATTACATTATATTCAACCAAGTTTTGGAAACGTTCAATTCCCCGGAACAGGTTGTCAGAAGATTCAAAGCATATTTGAAAGACAGCGGCAGGATGTTGTTTTCCATATTTAACGTTATGCATATTTCGGTGTTTGTTTCTATGTTGAGAGGCAATTTTGCTTTTGTCCATTCGGAAATATTGGATAAATCACATATTCGCCATTTTGCAGTCAATGATATACTGAAATTGATTGCAGAGTGCGGTTTTGCGCTTGAAGATTTACAGGGGATGAACCTGGGCGGCGAACAATGCGGCGTGCCTAAGGAGACGGCGGATGCAATATATCAACTGGCGGGGGAAAATGCACAATTCCTGCCCATATCCCAATTTATATTAAAGACAAAAAAACTGTGAGAATTCAGGAGGAATAAAGATGTACCGTGAATTGATCGAAAAGTTGAACCCCAAGCCGACATTTAACCTCAAATGGTATAAGGATGGGGACTTGTATTCAGATGGAGATATTGAGGACATACTCATTAAGCTGATAGCTGAAAATGAACCGGAAAAATATGCAGACGTTATTCTGGCAAATATGAGCTGGCCGACTTACTACCATTTGACGCATCTGCGGAAGAATATCTTGAACTGGTATCCGTTTGAGAAAGAGAGCAGCGTATTAGAGATCGGCTGCGGTATGGGCGCCATTACCAATATGCTCTGTGAGAAATGCCATGATGTGACGGCAGTGGAGCTCTCGAAGCGAAGAGCGACAGCAACGCTGCTGCGCTGCCGCGAGAGGGAGAATCTGGAAATTATTGTCGGTAATTTAAATGATATTCAGTTTGACAAGAAGTTTGACTATATTACGCTGATCGGCGTGTTGGAATATCAGGGAACTTACACGAATACAGAGAATCCCTACCTTGATTTCCTGATGGAGATTAAGAAATTCTTAAAGCCGGGCGGAAAGCTTCTCATCGCCATTGAGAATAAATATGGGCTCAAGTATTGGTGCGGCGCCAGGGAGGATCATACTGGATTTCCTTTTGAGGGGATGAATCAATATTCCATCACCAATAAGGGTGTGAGGACTTTTTCTAAAAAGGAACTGGAAGATTTGGTGAAGGACAGTGGGTTTGCACATTCTTTCTTTTATTATCCACTGCCGGATTATAAGCTGCCGACGGTGCTTTACTCGCAAAAGCAGTTGCCTAAGAATGAGAACATGCATAACTTACAGCCATATTATATTCCTGACAGAAAAACCTTAGTTGCAGATGAGATGGGTGTTTATAAGGATGTCATTGAGAATGGCGTGTTTGAGTTCTTCGCCAATTCTTTCCTTGTAGAGTGTTCAGACGACGGGCATTTGGGCAGGGTCACGTTTAGCTGTTTCAGTACGGAGAGAAAGGAAAAGTACCGGATTGCCACGTTGTTTACGGATGAGGGCAAGGTGGAAAAAGTACCGCTCAATGAGACGGAAGGGGCGGCCCATATATGGCAGGGTGTGAAAAATGGCCTTGCCTTGCAAAAAGCGGGGAAGAACGTGCTGCCGATGCAGCTTAAAAATGGGAGGCTGGTGTCTGAGTTCGTACAGGGGCAATCGCTCGAAGAAGTGGTACTGGAAGCCGTAGAGCGGAAAAATAAGTTTGAGGTATGCAGGATTTTGGATATGGTATACCAGGAAATTCTCAGCTCTTCACAACATATAGCGGCGGAAGAGAATATTTTCTATACGATGGAAATTGACAAAGAGGTAAACGCGGACAAATATGGTCCCATATTAAAAGTTGGATTTATTGATATGATTTTGCGCAATGCATTTTATGTTGATGGACAGCTTCAGTGGTTCGATCAGGAATGGGTGTTAGAGTGCGTTCCGGCGGGATTTGTATTTTATCGTATGTTGGTTGCCTTGTATCAGTCCTTTCCCTATGTTGATAAGGTTCTTCCAGTCGGTGAAATTGCCAATAAATATGGTCTGCTTGCGGCATGGAACGAGTATAATATGATGGAAAATTTGTTTGCAGATATGGTGATTGACCGTGCGCATGTTGCAGAGAGTAACGTTTACCGCGGAGGAGACAGGACGGCTTGTGTGAATAATATTCAGAAGTTGCTGGGGATATCGCCGTAAGCCTGCGCCGATAATATGGTGAGAGGACTGAAATTTGCAGGTACGGATAGGAGAGGAAAATGAAAAAAGTTTCTGTAATATGTATAGATTGCGATAGCAGTTATATTGACAGGATGTTAGCAGTGCAGACATACGCCAATTTAGAGGTAGTGGAGACGACGACGGGGATAGATTTCTATGAGGATATTGCAGGGTACTGTGCGAGTACGGATAGTGATTATATCTGTTTTCTGGAGCCGGGGCAATTGCTGGCGCCCAATAAGATTCAATGCATGGTAGAATATGCGGAGAAACTCAAGGAGGCGGCAGTCTTCTTCTGCTACCGGGAGTATGTTGAGCCTGATGGGACAAATATTGCGTCTCCCGATGAATATTTTTGCGGCAGTTTTGCTGATACCTGTTTCCGCGGCAGCCAGACGCTGCGTGTATGTATAGAATTAAGCAATAACTTGTTGGGAAATCTCACGACAATGATGTTCCGCAGAGAATGCGTACAGTTATGCCTGGATAATCTCAGGCAGTATGAAGTCAGGGGAAATTCTCAGATGCAGAAGACAATGCTGTTGTTTGAGGTCGTGGCGGAGAACGTGATCGGCGTTTTAGAAACGGTGTTGACAGCTACGTTTGTAGAATTGCTTGATTTGCCCGCGCTCAAAGCACAGACAGGTCTGTTTGCCAGCCAGGTGGAGACTTTTCGCAGACTGCACCACTGGGAGGCGTTTCATAACAAGCCGTTGGGGATTGCTATGGAGCATCAGATGCTGCTGCATGGACAATCTGATGTGCGGGACAGGCATTTGCAAAAAGAGATTACATTTTTTGCTACAGATAAGGGGGAAGAGTATAATCTCCATCCGATTCTGGAGGAGGCGAAGCGGCGGGGATATGAAGTGCGCATGACAAGCGATCTGGATGAGAAGGCAGAAATCGGCGTATACTGTCAGCATGTCGGTAAGCCGGAGAATGCAAAATTTTCTGTAATCCTGCTGCATGACATGGCGCAGGGGCATCTCAGATGGCCGAATATGTGGGGAGTAGAGCGTTGGCATAAATATGATATCGGGATTCTTCCCGGGGTCAGATGGAAGGAAAGGTGGCAGCGGTGCGCGTGTCAGTATTATTTGAATCCGCGTTGTGGCGCCTATATGCTCGGCTATCCCAAGAGCAGCCAGGCGTATTCCCAAGAATTGCAGGAGCGCGTAGATGAATTAAAAAAATCTATGGATTTAAAATATGACGTTAATGTCTTGTATGCGCCATCCTGGGAAAACGACGGCAAAGAGGATGATTTTGTGCGCGCGTTGGCTTCCCTGCCGGTAAATCTTCTGGTGAAACAGGCATGGTACGATGAGAGTTCATTTGAGCATAATCAGCTGTATGCAGAAACTTTTCGTAATATCCAAGAAATGCGCAGGCTCCACGAGGGGAAATATGATAATCTGCATTACATAGAGCCGGAGGAGAGCATCCTGGTTGCCCTCAAAATGTGCGACTTGATTGTGTCCGACGAATCCAGCGTTATGACGGAAGGTATGATGTTCGGCAAGCCGAGCATTGCCGTTGAGGATTGGCTGGTGCCGGACACCATTCCCAAAAGGTTTGCCAGTATTCCCTATGACGACGTATATAAATGTAAAAAGGCGCAATTGAGAGAGACCGTTGCGCATTGGCTCGCCTCAGAAGATGACATCATACCGTTTGTTGAGCTGGAAAAAGCTTTTGCGAACAAGGAATATGTAAACCGCGACATTCTGGACGCCATAGAATATTTTACTACCGGCAAGGGCAATACGGACTTCCTAAAATGGAAAATGTCTGCCTTGTATATGCCGGCAAATCTGTGGTCGTAAACGATTATATATACGAACTATCTATTTGTTTTAATTCCTGGTAGGTATCAATTTCTACAATATCGCTGAAACGGCAGGGACGTACTGTGACATGGTAGTTACGGCTTCGGTATTCTAAGGCCACCTGATCCCAATAGCGTTCCCTGCCGCCTGGAGAGCGGTAAACTTCCTCAATATCCTGTATCAGCCGTGAGCCGTCCTCCTCATTCCAGTAGGAAATGCCGAACATATGGTAGCAGTCGGTTCCTCCGAGGCACATTTTAGTGACGATGCCATTTCTGGTGTGTAAACACCAGTCGTCCGTGCGTTCTACCGGCACGCCCAGGTAATTTGTCTGGTATTGATATTTGGTAATCAACTCTGGATTATAAATCAGCAGGTCGGCGTCGCAGACATAAGCGTTGGCAATCAGATGCCGTGCGCGCATGGCGGAGGAAATGCTGTTTTCCTCATGGTAGGAGGGGTTTTCTATAAATTTGATCGAGGGATATTTGGATAAAAGCTGGTCGAATTGTTCGCCCAGATATCCCCGCACAATATAGATTTCCTCAATATCGGCGTCGCAGGCGGCGTCAAGCAGGGTGTCGATGATGCGTTTACCCTTCACGCGCACCAATGGTTTTGGTGTGTTTAGCGTGACGGGAACCAGACGCGAGCCGAATCCAGCGGCGAAGATAAGGAGCCGCTTTACACGGTAGGGCTCTAAAATATGTAATCCTTCGTCGGTAATCATGCCGTCTTGCAGATATCCGTCTTTCGTTAATTCAGCCAGTATCTTATTTACCGTTCCCAGGGAAATATCAAGAGTTGCAGCGATTGTCCGCTGGGAAAGTTTCTGTCCTGTTTTCTCGATCAGAGTCAAAATATCAAATTGTTTCTTCGATAACATAGTATCACCTCATTTCTGTGATTTTTTAGCCGTCAGGCTGACAATGCCCTTCACGCCAAGGTTGATCCCCCAGATTAGGAGAGAAATAAACGCGGACGCTTCCAGCATGGTCTGCGCTTCAAATTGGTTAATCATCAGCGCCACCGGCCTTGTGGAGGCTGTGGCAAGAAAGGCAACGGCAGAGATCGTCATCATTGAATTGATAAAAAAATAAGAAAACATTTCCAGCAATGTGGAGTGGGTCTGCGAGACAAACACATTGCAGATCATTCTCAGCCTGCCGATGCCTAAGGTTGCTCCCACAGCTTCCAGGTTGGCGTTTATTTTGCCCATGCTGTTGTACATCATCAGGTAGGGCGAGGCAAAAAAGTGTATCGTGTTGACGATAACCAGGATTATAATGGTGTTATAAATCCATGTGGTTTTAAAAAACATTACATAAGAGAGACCAAGCACAATTCCGGGTATGGCGAGCGAAACTGTGGACGCAAGGTGGAGGAGACGCGAGCTGCGGGAGGGCATACGCGCGCAAAAATAGGCGCAGAAAAAGGCGATAACAGTCCCCAGCAGCGCGGTGCATACGGCAATTATGAGTGAATTTGTTAAGTAACCCCATACGCCCTTCTGGATGGATGACAATATATGGTGCAGTGTGAAACTCATATCTCTGGGATAACGCTTGGCAAAGGCCAGCACGGCAAAAGAGACGATAGGAACCAGCGCGCACACGGAGGCCAGAGAGAGGAAAATGTAGGAGAGCGCGTTTCCTATGCGTGATTTGCGCGGAGTAAAAGGCTTTGACTGGAAAGTGGAATTCGTGCGGTTTTGACAGAACATATCTACCACAAAAGCGACGATGGCAGGCGCCAATAAGATGACACCGAACACGCTCCCCTGTGCAAAATCCTGTCTGCCGATGACTTCCTCATACATGAGCAGAGGAAGCGTCTTGTATGTGCCGCCTACCATAAGGGAAACGCCGTAGTCCGTAACGCATAAGGTAAATGTGGCAAAAAGCACGTTTATCAAAGGCTTACGCAGATAGGGCAGCGTGATGGCAAAGAGTTTCCTGTGCGGGGGAATGCCCAGCACGGACGCCGCCTCGTACGGCGCAGCATCTTCATAGCGCAGGATATCAAGAAGCATCAGGTAGGCTATGGGGAAGGAGTACATGACGCTGCCGGTGACAATCCCCCAGAAACCATAGATACCCTGGGAAATGTTAAAAAACCGGGTGAGCGCCCCATTGCTGCCGAAAAGGATGATCAGGCTCATCCCATGTGACAGCGAGGGAATCAGCATGGGAAAAAGCAGCAGCGTATGGAAAAACTTTTTACCGCGGATGGCGGTGCGCGCCATGCAGCAGGCGGCGGCCATTGCAAGCGTAACAGAAATCAACGTAGCTGTGAGCGATGAGGCAATGGAGTTCACGAATGCATGACCGACTGTGGGCATGGCAAGTATTTTCGCGATATCCGCCTGTCCGAAGTTCATAAGCAGTTTTGCCAGTGGAAGGATTACGGATAGAAAGAAAAAGCATCCGATGATTAATTTGATGAATCCCAGGGTTCTTTTTTCTCGGTTTGACAAGGAGTAACACCTTTCCTTTCGTAAAACTTTATGAGTGATGAAATCTTGCGGTTTAGATTATCAATCACAAACTCTTGTACATAATCATCCGCGGGAGACTTAAGAATGTGGCTGGGACTGTCTAATTGGTGAATGGCAGAGGCGCCCATCACCATCACGCGGTCGGACAAGGCAAACGCTTCTTCCTGATCGTGGGTGATATAAAGCATCGTCGTTCCAGACTCGTGTTGGATGCGTTTGAGCTCTTCGCGCAGCGCAAGCCGCGTGGCGGCGTCCAGCGCGCTCATAGGTTCGTCAAACAGAATGATGGCTGGCGAGAGCGCCAGCGTGCGCGCGATGGCGACACGCTGCTGCTGGCCGCCGGATAACTCCCCCGGATATTTTCCCAGATGCTCGGCCAGCCCGACCTGTTCGAGCATCTGCATGGCAATCTCGCGTGAACGGTTCTTATATTCCTTGTGCAGACGCAAGGCGTATTCCACATTCTTTAAGACGCTCATATTTTCAAACAAGGCATAATTCTGAAAAACGATGCCCATGCTGCGCATGTTTGGGGCGGCATGGGTAATATCCCGGCCGTCCAGCAGGAGCTTTCCGCTGTCTGCGTCCAGCAGCCCGATAAGGATGCGCAAAAGCGTTGTCTTGCCGCAGCCGGAAGGTCCCAGGATAGACAGGAATTCCCCCGGTTCCACGGTAAAGGAGACATTGTTCAGTACGGTCTTTCCATCAAATTGTTTTGTAATATTTTGTGCAATCAATGATTCCATTTGTCCAGCAGCCGCTCCTTTAATTCTATATCTTCAATTCCCTTCATATCTGCATAGGGGATATCTTGCGGGAAGTTTTCCATGGTAATCTCTGTGTCTGTGAAAATGGGCTCCGGCGCATAAATTTTATTTTCTTCCCGGCTGACTTCCGCGCAGATATAATCGAATACTTTCATCACATCTTCGTCTTCCTGTCTGCCCTCAATTACAGCGTTGCCGTAAACGGTATAGGGCGCGCCGGAATCAAAAAAGAGGATTTCAAAATCATTTCCTTCATTAATCTGCTCTGCCGCGTGGAAGGTCATTCCCAGGGCGATTGCCGCCTCGCGGGTGACGAGCGCCTTTACCGGACCGGAGCCGGAGGTGGTAAAGCCCTGTCCGGAAATATTCTCGGCAAGCTTGTCGAAGTATGCAAAGGCTTCGTCCTCACCGCGTTCATTTATCATTTGCAGCAGGAAGATATAGCCGGTGCTTGAAGATTTGGGATTGGGCATGGAAATCAGTCCTTTATATTCCGGTTTTAACAAATCATCATAACACGTGGGTTTGGCAAGTCCCTTTTCTTCTAAAGCAGCCGGGTCGATAACGATGGCGCCGCTCATACGCATAGCGGGCACATATTTATGGTTTTCCGGCACGAGGTCTGGCGTATACTGTTCAAAGTCAATATTTTCCAGCGTGGCAAGGCTGTCGCTGCATTTTTGCAGATAAGAAGATTCCAGTTCAAGAATGATATCGGCGTTAGAATCTTTGCCCTCGGCGGCAAGTTTGGCGGCCATGCTGCCGGTGTCTATGTAAGTTTGCTGAATGTTGTACTCGGGAAACTTCTCATCCAGCCTGTTTTGCATCAGTTCCAGGCATTTTTCTTCGGCGCAGGAATAAATGGTAATCGTTTTTTTCGAGCCGCAGCCAGCCAAAAGACCCAGGCAGAGAATGGCGGCGCCCAAGAAAATGGAACATTTTTTCTGTAACATATCAATCACACTCCGTTTGTTCATTTTTGATATATCATAATACTAAAATGAACATATGTCAATTATTATTTTCTACTGACTTTTTGACGTGGCTGTGGTAGAATAATAAACAAATGTCAAAAAAATAAGAAGATGTTATGGGGAAGGGTTAAAGGAACGATATATGGATAAGATTATAATTTTTGAATCAGCGACAGACTCCCTGAAAACGTTTGCCAGGCTGATGGCGGAGGGATTTCGGGAAATTGGCTGTCAGGTGTTGCTGGCGGATATGCAGGATGTAGATAAGGCCAGGGAAGCAGTCTATGGGTTTGCATCGCCAGGGAAGACGGCGGCACTTTTTTTTAACCATGCCGGGATGAATCTGCTGACAAAGCAGCGGGATATTATCTGGAATGAGCTGGATGTGGATTGCTATGATTATATTGTGGATCATCCGATGTATTATCATGCGGCAATTATATTTCCGATCCGCAGGCTGACGTTTCTGTGCGTAGATGAATATCATCAGAAATTTATCGAACGGTTTTATGGGGGCAAGGTGAGAAGCTTTTTCCTGCCGCTGGCCGGCATCCGCAGCCGGCGTCCGGCAATTCCTTTTGAGGAGCGTTCCATGGACGTGCTGTTTACCGGGGCGTATCTGGTGGATGACAGCACGGAATATCATGTTCAGGGTCTTGGAGAAGGCTTAAAGCAAATATGGCTGGACTGTTATGATTTGTTGTGTACTGACACTTCCCTGACATTGGAAGCGGGAATGGAACGCTGCCTGGGACAGAGGGGCGCAAAGCTGCCGGAGGAAGACCTGCGGGATATGATACGATTGTTCCAGGACATGGACGGTATCCTGCGCAGCCGCGCGCGCGCCGAGGTAATCCGCACGCTTGCCAATGCGGACGTCAAAGTTCATATCTATGGGGAGGGATGGCAGTTTTTGGACTGTAAGCAGGAGAATTTGATTTTGCACGAGAGGATTCCTTTTGATGAGACAATTCCCTTGATTGCAGACGCTAAGATTGTGCTGAATGTGATGCCCTGGTTTAAATCCGGCGTTCACGACCGTGTGTATTCCGCCATGCTTAACGAGAGCGTGTGTCTGACAGACGGCAGTGAATTTGTGGCGCGGACGCTCACAGACGGCAGAGAGGCGTTAATCTATTCGCTGGAACATTTGCAGGCGCTTCCTGACAAAGTACGGAATTATTTACAGCATCCGAAGGAATTGAGAGAAGTCGCCGCCAGAGGTTATGCTTACGCCAGGGACGCGCAGACCTGGCGGCATCGCGCAGTGCGGCTGGCAGATATTATAAAAGGGAAATAGTAACGGCCGCAGCGAATGGGAAGAAGGTTGAGATTTTTTCATGAATGATAAAATAAATGTTATCGTCCCCTGTTATAATGTAGAAAAATATATAGACCGCTGTCTGGATTCGGTGGTGGGGCAGACCATCGGGCTTGATAAATTGGAAATAATCTGTGTCAACGACGCGTCCACGGATGGCACATGGGACAGATTATCTGCCTGGGAGAAGCGTTATCCGCTTAATATCAGGCTTATAAATTGCCCGCGGAACGGCGCGCAGGGAAGAGCGCGCAACATTGGCCTATCCCATGCTTTTGGCAGTTATATTACGTTTCTCGATGCGGACGACTGGATGGAAAAAGACGCTTATGAGAGAGCCTGGCGGGCAATGAAGGATTATAACTGTGATATCGTGCGCTATGGGTGGATACGGGATGAAGGAACCGGCAATATCTGGGACACACACGCCAGACAGAGAGGGGAGGATTATCTGCTGGTGATAGACAGTGTGCAGGAGCGCAGGAAATTTTTGGCGACCGATATTATGGATCATCTGTGTGTGAATAAGATGTACACGGCGGATTTCATCCGCAAAAGCAGGCTTTCTTTTCCCGAAGGGTGTAAGTATGAAGACATTTACTGGGGGGTGCTTGCCTATTATTATGCAGACCGTGTTTATTTCGTTAATGAGATCATGTACCATTATTATGTGAATCCAGCCTCTACGGTGATGACGACGGATATTCCCTACCATTTGGACAGGTTCTATGTGGTGCGTATGCTTTGGCAAGAGTGCGAGAGGCGGGGGCTGCTGGAAAATTACCGCCAGGAGACGGAATTGAATTTCTTGATTCATTATTACTTAAACGGACTGAAAATGTTGGCCTTGTGCTATTCGGAGCTGAAGTATCAGGAATTTCAGGAAATTTGTAAAAGAGTGCGTGAAATTATACCGCAGTACAGGGAGAATCCTTACATAAAAGAAATTCTTTCGGAGATGGAGCAGCTGGAGATCGCCCTGATTGGGCAAAATATTTCGCAGGAAGAATTTGCGCAGGTGATGAATCTGCTGAGAGGATAGAAGTTGAAGATGGAAGAGAAAATCAGTGTGATAATTCCTTGTTATAACGTTGAGAAATATATAGACCGCTGTCTGGCTTCGGTGGCCAGGCAGACGATTGGCATAGAAAAGTTAGAAATTATCTGTGTCAATGACGCGTCCACGGATGGTACGTGGCAGAAATTGTCTGCCTGGGAAAGAAAGTACCCGCAGAATATCTTGTTGGTGGACTGCGCGCAAAATGGTAAACTGGGGCGGGCGCGCAATATTGGACTTACGCATGCCTCCGGGGATTATGTGGCGTTCCTGGACGCGGATGACTGGATGGAGCCGGATTCCTATGAGAAGCTTTACCGGGTAATCAGAGATTACCAATGCGACATTGCAGCGTTTCAATTTGTGCGGGATGATGGAGTGCGCAATGTGTGGGAGAGGCAGAAACGGCGGGAGAGCGAGGATTTCTGCCTGGATCTGACGGACGACGCGGAGCGCAAGAAGGTGCTTGCGACCGCGCTTATGGACAACGGCTGTACGGATAAGATGTACACGAGAGCGTTTATTGTGCAAAATAATTTGCAATTTCCCCAGGGTTGTGCTTATGAAGATATATACTGGGGGGTGCTTGTGCAGCTATGTGCGGGAAGAGTTTATTTTCTCAACGAAAAGCTTTACCATTATTATATCAACCCGGACTCCATTGTGCTCAAAAAAGACGAGCCATACCACATGGATATCTTTTACACGACGATGCTGATGTGGGAGGAGTGCGGGCGCAGGGGCGCGCTTGAGCGATATCCGCGGGAGATGGAGTTGAATTTTCTCATTTACTATTATCTGGGCGGGCTGAAAATGCTGGCGCTGCGCCATACCGATTTAAAGTACGGGGAATATCAAAAAATGTGTGAAACTGTCAGGCAGACAGTGCCGGAATATAAGACGAATCCCTATCTAACCCAAGTGTTGGATGATATGCAGCAGCTAGAAATCGCTCTGATTGAGCAGGATATTTCGCAGAAAGAATTTGCGCAGGTGCTGGAGCTGCTAAGGGGAAGGAATAGGAAAGTAAACAGATAAAGGAGCAACAAGTATGAAGAAGATTTCTGTAATATGTATAGATTGCGAATCAAATTACATTGACGAGGTGCTGCTGGGGCAAACTTACCGGAATCTGGAGGTTGTCGAGGCTGTGACGGGGAAAGATTTTTATGAGGATATCGCCATGTACTGTGCGGAGACGGACAGTGATTATATTTGCTTTCTGGAGCCAGGGCAGAGATTGGAAGCGGATAAAATTATCAAGATGACGGAGTACGCGGAAAAATTTCCGGAGGCCGCCGCCATCTTGTGCTGTAGGAATTATATTGAGGGGGACGGTACAATCGTGGCGCATCCCGATGCCTGTTATCAGGATTCGTTTGCAGATACGCTTTTTGACGGCGGGCAATTTTTACGCGCATGCGCAGCGCTCGGCCATAATTTGTTTGGGAATCTGACGACAACCATGTTTCGCAGAGAAAAAGTAACGTTAAATGCAGATAAATTAATGCAATATGGAACAGAGGACATCCCGCAGTTACAGAAAGCTTTTTTGTTATTTGAAATCATTGCAGACAGGGTGCTGGCTGTCTTCGATAAGCCTTTGGTGAGTACGTTGGTGGAAAAGGCCGATATGGAAAAATTAAGGGTGTGGGAAGAACTCTTTGAGAGCCGGATGAAGATGTTTTATGAAGCGCATGAATGGGAAACGCCAGAGATTTCCCTCAAAGGAATAGCCGCGGAACATATACAGCTGTTTAAGGAAGAGAATGCCAAAGATTTGCAGCTGAAAAAAGACATTACTTTTTTTGCCATGAATAAAGGGGAGTATTATAATCTGCTGCCGGTCATGGAGTGTGCGAAAAAGCGGGGATATCAGGTAAAATATTCGGATAACCTGGATGAAAAGGCGGAAATAGGCGTTTATTGCCAGCATGTTGGAAAGCCGGAGAATGCAAAATTTTCAGTAATCCTGCTGCACGATATGGGACAGGGACATAACAGATGGCCGAATATTTGGGAATTGGAGCGTTGGAATGTTTATGATATCGGCATTGTTCCAGGAGAAGAATGGGCGGACAGATGGAAGAAATGCGCGTTCCAGTATTATGTGAATCCCAGACGCGGTGCGTATATGCTTGGCTATCCGAAAAGCAATCAGGTTTTTTCACAAGAAATACGAGAACGTGCGGCAGAGCTGAGGGAACGTATGCAGTTGCAATATGACGTTTCCGTGTTGTATGCGCCGTCATGGGAATGTGCCAACAAAGAGGACGATTTTGTGCGTGCGCTCGCCTCGCTTCCGGTTAATCTTTTGGTGAAGCAGGGACCATGGGCCAGAGGGTTCGGAGACACGATTGTCAATAATGTGAACAATATGAGAAAACTGCACGAAGGAAAGTACGATAATCTGCATTATTATGAATGGGATGAAAATATTTTAGTGCCCTTGATGATGTGCGATCTCGTGGTGTCTGATGAATCCAGCGTACTGATGGAAGCATTGATGTTTGGCAGGCCAAGTATTGCCGTTGAGGATTGGCTGATACCGGATACAAGGCCCGCCCGGTTTGCCTGCGTTCCCTTTAAAAGCGTGTATAAGTGTGAAAAAGCGGGACTGAGAAAGCTGGTGGAGCAGTTGCTTGCAGGAGGGCTTGAAAATGCCGGGAAAGTACGGGAGGCAGAAGGATTTTTTGTGAATAAAGAGCGCGTAAATGAAGATATCATAGATGCAATTGAGTATTATACGACAGGGAATGGCAGTGAAGAATTTAAGAGGTGGCGGATGTCTGGCTTCTATCTGCCGGCGAATTTGTGGACATAAGAAGAAGGAGCGGATATGCGTATAACAGAGGAAATAGTAGATATTGATTATCATGAGACGAAGCGTTTTTTTGAGAAGCGCGCCGATAAATTTTCTGCCGATAACCCTTATTCGGTAACCATGTACCAGGATCACAACAAGGAGTTAGTGCGGGAAAGAAACCGAAAGGAAACGGAGAAACTTCTTCCCTTGCTGAAGCTGCATGAAGATTCTAGGGTGTTGGATGTGGCGTGTGGAATCGGCCGGTGGGCAGACGCCATGCCAGATTACATTGAGCAGTATTGCGGCGTGGATTTCAGTGGGGAACTGGTTGAAATTGCCAGGCAAAGGAACAAAAAAGACAATTTTTACTTCTATGAAGGGGCGGCAGACAAAATTGAACAGACGGCTCCAAAAACCCGGGGGGGGGTATATAACAGAATACTCATGGTGGGAATACTCATGTATCTCAACGATACGGAGCTCGCCGATACCCTGGCGCAGATTGAAAGAATCAGCCAAGAGCATACCGTTATCTGTATAAGGGAGCCCATAGGAATTTCTAAAAGACTTACCTTGAAGGATTTTTTTTCGGAAGAACTGGAAGACAATTATAATGCCATCTACCGGACGCGGCAGGAGCTGCAAAAGTTGATTGACGGTGCATTTATACAAAAAGGGTTTATTGTCAGCCGGGAAGGCTTTTTGTTTGAAGAGGATGCGCTAAATAACCGCAAAGAGACGGCGCAGTATTTCTATATATTGGAGAGGTAAAGATGATGTCTGGGATTTCAAGAACAGTGATTATTAGCTGCGCGGGAATGGGCAGCCGTCTGGGGTTTGGATGTACGAAAGCGTTGGTCGAAGTTGAGGGGAAGTCCCTGCTTGCGAGGCATTTAGAGCTGCTTGCAGGGGTAGAAGACGTCCGGGTGGTTGTGGGGTATCAGTCTGAGCGGGTGATGGAGGAGGCGAGAAAGTACCGCAGTGACGTAAAGTTTGTATTTAATCATCGTTACCGGGAAACCAAAACAGGCGTCAGCGTTTCCCTGGCCGCTCAGGGAGCCAGGGACTATGTCCTGACGTTGGACGGCGATATATTGGTACATCCCCAGGATATGGAGAAGGCATTGTCATGCGGCCATGAATTTGTGAGCGGCGGCGTCCCGGCGTCTGACGACCCTTGGATGCTCCAGGCTTATGTAGAAAACGGCAGGGAGTTTGTGAGCGCTTTCTCAAAAGAGGACGGCGTTTATGAGTGGAATGGGATTACGCAGATGGCAAGCGGCAAGATGCAGCATGGGACGGGGCATGTCTTCCAGATGGCGGAGCCCCACCTGCCGCTGCCTTTTTTAGAATTGCGGACGCGGGAGATTGATACGGCAAATGATTATGAGCGCGCTGTAAGATGGGTGAAGAATGGTTTTGCAGATAAATAACATATTGGGAAGGGGAAATTATGCAGATTAAGATTTTTACAATGACCCACAAAAAATTTCAGGAGCCGGAAGATAAGATTTATGTACCCTTGCATGTGGGCAGGGCGAGTGCAGGCGACCTGGGTTATCAGGGGGATGACACCGGAGATTCGATTTCACGGTGGAACAATTTTTACGGTGAACTTACCGGCGTGTATTGGGTGTGGAAGAACGAGCAGGAAGCCGATGTTGTGGGAATCTGCCATTACCGCCGTTTCTTTCTCAATGGGCAGCGCAGGCTGATGAATCAGCGGGAATACGAGGAGATTTTAAAGGATTACGATATCATAGTCTCCAATGAGGTGCAGGCGGACACGAATTACCTCGATTATTTTGGCGAGGCGCACAATGCCCGGGATTTGCTGACGGTCGGTGAGGTGATGGCGGAGAAGTACCCGGAGTATGCGCCTTATTTTCAGTCGGCGATGGAGGGAAATACCTACTATTATGGAAATTTGATGGTGACTTCCCGCCAACTGTTCGCATCTTATGCAGAGTGGTTGTTTGATATTCTTTTCGAGGTGGAAAAGCGCATTGACGTGGAAACGTATGATTTATATAACCAGCGGGTGTTCGGCTTCCTCTCGGAGCAGATGGTAAAAATCTGGGCGGAGAAAAACGGCCTCAAAATCTATGAGGGTACGGTCGGCATCACGGCGGAGAAAGCGGAGACGGTAGAATTTAAGCTTGCCATGGGCCAGCTTGTGAAGATGAAGCAGATCGGGCAGGCCAGGCAGATGTTTTATGAATACTTGAAGCTGCGTCCTGATGTGCGCCTGGAACTATCGGATATCCGGGGGGAAATACCGATTATTGAGCAATTACTCTATATCGCCGAGGAGGAGATGCAGAGGAATCTTCCCGGGCTCATGCAGACGTCTGCCGATTTGAATGCATGGATTGTGCATTACCGCAAAGTCTTGGAGTGCCTTTCTCATTTGTCTGTGGGAGAGGCCAGGCAGGAAGAGGCAGATTATATCGTTACGCAAAATGTGTCCTGGGTAATGGCTAAGGTCATGCTGATGAACGCGGCTGAAGGCGTCATTGATAACCCCGCGCAGGCGTTGGAGGCGTTGCATAACATTTATCAATCGGCCGGCAGAATGAAAGATTGCGAAGGGCTGGAAAGGGGATAATGTGAAGAGACTGATATTTTTTGTCGGCGTGTACGACACGCTGGATCTGTTTACTTATGAATTAAAACGTGAGTTTGACGCCCTGGGGTATGAGAGCATGGTTTTTGATGTGCGCGAGATGGCGCAGAGCTTAAAAGAGTTGTCTGCGTTTGCATCAAGGCCGGTGAAGGCAGTCATTACTTTTAACAATCTGGGATTTAATATGGAACTCCATGCCGGGCGCAATCTCTGGGAGGAACTTAAAATTCCCTGTATTAATATCCTTATGGACCACCCGTTCTGTTACAGGAACGCGCTGGACAACGCACCGGCTAATTCTGTGGTGCTGTGTACGGACCGTAACCATATGCGCTATTTGCAGCGTTTCTATCCACAGATTCCGATTACAGGCTATCTGCCTCACGCGGGCAAGGAATTGCCGGGGGAGAGAAGGCCGATTGCCGGGCGAAGCATTGACGTGCTGTATGCAGGAAATCTGTCTAAGAGCTTTGCCGATAACATTATGCCGGATTTGTCGAAATATACGTCCTTTGACGCGGGAAAAATATGCCGCCGGGCGTATGAGGATTTGGTGGCGCACCCCTTTAAGACAACGGAGGAAGCCCTGGAGCAGGCGTTGTTGGCAGAAGGGCTCAAACTGCCGGACAGTGAGTTGAAAAATATCATTGCAGACCTGCATTTTGTGGATCTCTACGCCGTCTCCCATTACCGTGAGAAGACCGTGCAGTCGTTGGCGGAACATGGCATGAATGTACGGATTTACGGGGCTGGGTGGGAAAGCTGTCCCTGGATTCAATTGCCCAATGTCAACTTTTGTGGTAAAATTCCAGCAGAAGAAGTTGTCCTGAAAATGCAAGACGCCAAGATTGTTCTCAGTACCATGACCTGGTTTAAGGACGGCACGCACGATCGGGTATTTAACGGTATGCTGCAGGGCGCAGTTGCCATGACGGACACCTCGGGTTATATGAAAGAGGAATTCTGCGGAGTTCCGGATGGGGAAGGTTCCGGGGAAGATAACCGGGAACTGGTATTTTTTGAGTTAGAAGCATTGGAAAAGCTGCCGCTGCTGGCAGAGGAAGTGTTAAGGAATCCTGAGCGGGCGCAGCAGATTGCCGACAGAGGCTATGCGAAAGCCAGGCAGTCCCATACATGGAGGAGCCGCGCTCTGGAGCTGGAACATGATTTACTGGAACATCTGTAGTTGTGGAGGTAAGTGATGGGCGATTTTATCAACGAATATTTCTCTGGTTTGCTGCAACCAGCGTTACAATATCTATGGACAAATTATGATTATTGCTACTTGAAAGCGATGCATGAAAAGAATCGAAACGTTGGGTGTAAGACTATAATTGCCGGGTCTTCCCATGCCATGAATGGAATTGTCGAAAAAGAAATGCCCAAGAGCGCCATCAATTTTTCAATTTCGTCCCAGGATGTATATTTTGACTTTCTCAATGTGAAACGGGCGATAGAAGAAGGCAGACAACGGATAGAGAATTGCGTCATAAATATTGGCTATTATATGCTTTACCAGGATTTGTCGCTCAGCACGACTATGGGGTATTTGATGTCCAGTGTGTACGGTCCCTTATTTGGAGACGTCCATAATTGCACGGAAGAGGTTGCGCAAGCTCCAGACAGTATGTGTTTGGGTGATTGGAAACAGCAGTTGTATATGGACTTTGCCCGAGCATATTTTGAGCGGGAGGGCTCCTATTACGGCCAACTGAAAATGAGGGAGCAGAATAACCTTATGCTTGCCAATGGGGTTGTCTGGCAGAAATTATCGGAGGAAGAGAAAGCAGCTTATGCGAGAAAGCGGACGGCGGACCACAATCGTCTCAAAAAACATCGGGCGTCGAGAGAGGAAAATGGGAAAATTGTGCTGGAAATGGTGGAATACCTTCATGGGAAGGGGATCAAACCGTTCTTTGTGATTTTTCCCTTTACACGGTTGTATAATAAATATATTGATGCGGATTACAGAAGGGATATTTTTTGCTTATTGGACAGTCTGCCTTTGGAAGTGGAATTTTTAGATATGAACGATTTTTCAGATATGTTTGCGGATGAGGATTTTTTAGATACAGATCATCTGAATCTGCCGGGAGCCGTAAAGGCGACAAGGCTGTTGGGGAGTTTCATGACAGCAGTGGGAAATTAAAATGGCGAAATAGGAGGCAATATATGAATCAGCAGGAAATCTATATCAATCAGGTTCAGGAATTGCTTGATGGGGTTGACCGTGGAGATTTTACGGGTGCATCGGATATTCCTGCGCAGTACACATACGGGCACTTAAACGCATTGTTCCAACTGATAGATCAGCTGCAAAATGGACAGGAATTGTTCGAGAAATTATATGACAGGATTGTCGCGTTTAGTAAACGTAAAATTCAGGAAAGGATATCGAGCGGGCAGAAAGTGAGAGTTGCTTTTTTGGCAATTTCGGCCGCCGAGTGGGCGGCAGATAAAGTTTACCGCATATTGTCACAAGATGAACGGCTGGTATGTGGCGGATAGTTTAAGTGGAGTTTATGCAAAGACGGCGGTATATAACAAAGAAATGGTGAATCTGATGTGGCGGGTATATGCGGATTCAGAGGCAAATGTAGCGGGCTATGCGCGATATGGGCTGCTTCATGCAAAAAACGCGCGCTATTCAGGATTCGCGAAGATGGACTTCTTTTTTGAGAAGAAGGAGTACACAGAAGAACAGATCAGGAACATATGGAAAATCCCCTCAGAGGCAGGCGTTCAATATCCTGGGCAAGAAATTAGTGTCTGGTTATTACACGGCAAGAGGAGAAGATTTCATGGCGATCGAGCAGTTTATAGAGCGTATCATTCTCAAGGGGGAAGATTCCATGAAAGACATAAGAAGCAGAATCTTTGCGGAGGAATTAGATTATGCAGGCCACAATGGATGCAGCGCCTCAGCGTTTATTTGCAACGATATCGTGAAGGGCTGTATGGAAACAGGAACTCAGAAGAGGATAAGTGATGAAGCAGACAGAACATAAAAAAATACTGGTAATTACGCATCAACTCTCCCGCACGGGCGCGCCGATTGTGCTTTTGGATATGATGCGGGCATATTGGCGCAAGGGATATCAGTTGGAAGTCATTGCCATGATGGATGGCGAACTGCGAAAAGATATAGAAGAAATGGGTGTTCCGCTCAAAGTGCAGGAACATTTTTTACAGCAGAGTGAGGAGTTTTTTGCCTATGCGGGGGGATTTGACTTTGTGGTGGCAAATACGCTGATTACCTTTGAGGCCGTGCATCTGCTCAAATATTTAAAAGTTCCGGTACTCTGGTGGCTGCACGAGGGCAGGCAGTATTTTGAGTATTTTGCAAATGTATTGCCTGATTTTCGTACGCTGCCGCCCAATATCCATGTATTTTCTGTCGGCCATTATGTGCAGGAGGTCATTGAGCAATTATACGGCGTGCATACGGAGATACTGCATTTTGGCGTAGCGGATTCTTTGTCTCACGAAATAAGGCAGACGGATGATAAAAAGGTGCGTTTCCTTACCGCAGGCACATATTCGCGGGTAAAAGCACAGGATGTGCTGGCAGAGGCAATCCGCAGTCTGCCGGAGGATTATCTGGCGCGCGCAGAATTTTTCTTCTGCGGCAATGAGCAGATGTACGACGAATCGGTGTTTCTGCCGGTAAAACAGCTCTGCGGTGAGTATGAAAACGTTACGCTGCTCCATCAGCTCTCACGCCGGGAGACCTTGGCGTGGATGGAGAAATGCCATTGCCTCATCGTGCCCTCGAGGGTCGACCCGATTCCCACGGTGGCGGCGGAGATGATGATGAAAGGCAATCTCTGCCTGTGCACAGACGTATGCGGGATCGCGCATTACATGCAGGACGGCGTCAATGGTTTTACGGCGCCGCCGGACGATTCATTTGCCCTTGCCGACAAGATAAAATATATCATTGATTGTTGCGGGGAGTTGGAACCGTTGTGCCAGGCAGGGCGGGAAGTTTATGAGAAGTATTTTTCTATGGATGTGTTTGAAAAGAATATCATGGAATTGGCAGAGCGTTATGTGCAGCAGAAGGGGTCGAAAGGAGCAAAATGAAGATATCAGGAACAACAGTTGTGATAACTACTTATAACCAGAAAGAAAGCCTTGTGCGCAGCCTGCAATGGTTAGCGCACGTTTCCGGGATTTCTGACATTGTAATCGTGGACAATGGTTCTACAGACGGGACGTCAGATTTACCAGAAATACGAGGGGGGGGGTATATTTACTTTGACGAGGGCTTCCAGAGTTATGGAAAAGCGTGGAACGCCGCTGTAGATAATTTTCCTATGAGTGAAACGATAGTGTTTATGGAACCGCAGTATATTTTAGGGAGAGCATGTATTACAAGGCTCATTGAGGTATTGCAGCGGGAGAAATGCGGCATTGCGGCGCCAATGGGCAATGGATTTGAGGGCTGTCAGGAAATAAATATTGACACCGTGGATACCTTGAACCGTCTGGAAGAGGCGGCGACAGGAACGTTTTTACACAGTCTGGACATTGCGCACGGCGTTTGGGCAATTTCTAGGGAGGCATTAGAAGAAAACGGCAGATTTGAGGAATCGTTGTTTGATCCTCAAAATGTATTTATGGATTATAAATTGCGGCTGATACAGAAAGGGTATCAGTTTATGGTCTGTAGCAACGCCTTGGTTTATAATATGTTTTGCGAATGTGCCGATACATATGCTTCTGTTATTTCGCAGAGAGACGACAGGGAAACGCTGAAGAATAAATGGCACATGAATTATTTTAATCTGTTGCCCAACAGGAACCTTGCGAACTTGATTGAGGAGGAGCGGGAAGCACCTATACGTGTGCTGGAGATTGGCTGCGATTTAGGGGCGACCTTGCTGGAAATCAGAAACAAATATCCGAACAGTCAATTGTACGGGTTGGAAATTAATCCGTCGGCAGTAGAAATCGCCCGGCATCTGGTGGAGGCGCAGACAGGAAATATTGAGGATAAGCAGATCCCTTTTGTGGGAACGTTTGATTATATTTTATTTGGAGATGTGCTGGAACATCTGCGCGATCCACAGGGTGTAATTAAGTATTGCAGGGAGAAATTGAGCGAGCATGGCGCTGTCATTGCCTGCATACCGAATTTGATGCATATTTCTGTGATGCGCCAGCTCATAAACGGCAGATTTCAGTATCAAGACATTGGTTTACTGGATAGAAGCCACATACATTTTTTTACATATCTCCAGATTGTCCTTATGTTTCAGGAGGAAGGCTATACGTTGGAGGATATGCGCAATATTGCGCCACCGTTCACACCGGAGGAAGCGCAATTGGCAGGGAAACTGTTGGAACTCTCTGAAAGTACGGATATGCATATGTACCAGACATTCCAGTATTTAGTAAGAGCGAGAAAGTGAGAGATAGGAAGATGTTAAATGATAAGACAATTTTAATTACAGGGGGCACAGGCTCGTTTGGAAAGAAATTCTTAGAAAAAATATTTGCAGAATATGAGCCTAAGAAGGTCATTATTTATTCACGGGATGAATACAAGCAGAGCGTAATGAAATTGGAATACGCGGATAAGGTTGACATGAGCAGGGTGCGTTTTTTTATCGGGGATGTGCGGGATAAAGAGCGGATGAAGCGGGCGTTTGTGGGCGTGGATTATGTCATTCATGCGGCAGCCATGAAACAGGTGCCTACTTGTGAGTATAATCCGATGGAGGCAATTAAGACCAACATACATGGGGCGCAGAATGTGATAGACGCAGCCTTAGACTGCGGGGTGGAGAAGGTAGTGGCCCTGTCTACGGACAAAGCCGTCAACCCCATTAATTTATACGGCGGCACCAAGCTTGTTTCCGATAAACTGTTCATAGCGGCGAACGCTTATATCGGCAACAATTACAACACCGTATTTTCTGTGGTACGGTATGGGAATGTCGCCGGCAGCAGGGGTTCCGTTATACCGATCTGGAAAAAAGTAATAGAAGACGGCGGCGATACGCTGGGCGTGACGGACATGCGTATGACGCGGTTTTGGATTACGCTGGATGAGGGCGTTGAATTGGTGTTCAAGGCGCTCAGGGAGTCAAAAGGCGGAGAGACTTATATTTCTAAAATCCCCTCTTTTCATATTGGCGATTTGGCACAGGCGATGCTTCCCGGATGTAAGATTGACGAGTTTGGTATCCGCGAGGGCGAGAAACTGCATGAAGTGATGGTGACAAAGGATGATTCCTTTATGACCTATGAGTATGAAAATCATTATATCATATATCCGCATTTCGAGTGGTGGAATCCGGAGCGGAATTATACTCGAGGGGGAGTAAAGGTTTCGGAGGGCTTTGAGTATAATTCAGGGAATAATACGCAGTGGCTGACGGTCGAGGAGCTGCGGGAAGCGTTAAAACATATGTAACTGTATCGGAAAATGTGAAGTCTAAATAGTTATAAAAACTTAACGGAGGGATCGTTTTATGGATAACGCAAACCGCGGGCTGCTAGTTGTGTTGATTGCCCATAATGAGCTTGCATATGTGAAATTAAATGTAGAAATTCTTGCGCAGGAGTTGAAAACGACCGGCGGTGAGATTGTCGTTGTGGATAACTGTTCGGATGATGGGCTGCGCGAGTGGTTGGAAGGACAGAATCTGGCATCTTATATGATTGCAGACGAGGGGCTTGAGGGTTATGGGAAGATTCTTGGCATTGTAAATGAGCAGTTTGCAGACGGCAGGGATTTACTGCTTGTGCGCGCCAATTATTTTCTGACGCCGGGAAGCGTCGCCTGTATGCAGGCTGCGCTACATGACAGTGAAGATATTGCTGCTGTGGGTCCAGTGGGAAATACCCTTCCCGGAGAGCAGAAATGTTTTTCCGGGAATACTTACGAGGAGGCAGCGTTGTTTGCAGATGGGCAGCCAGCTGGAGCCGCACGCACTGCGTATCTCGACATGGACGTTATGATGTTAAAGGGCAGCGCCAGGGGAAGCCTGGATGTGGAGGCGCAGATTCCGCAGGCGGCGATGCGGGGATATATGAGGCGTGTGCTGGCACAGGGGCTCCGTTTTGCCGTTGTTAAGAAAGCCGTATGTTTTGCTGTTGGCAATACGAAAGACGAGCCTTATCGTGCATTTGACCCTGACGTATACCGCAGGGAAAAGCTGCACCATCTCTTGTACAGCTTTGGGGATGTTGAGTGTCAGGGGGTATATATTTATAAATACCTCGAAGCAAGCATTCTCATATATCTCAATGAGCGGGAGAATGAGCGGAAGAACAATGTATTTTCCGAACCCTGGCCTGCCGATATCGTGTTTTTGTCTACCGAGGAGGAGGCAGATAAGACCAGGGAAGTACTGGAAAATCTTCCCCAGAGAGATATCTTATTTGTGACGCTGCCTCTGCGCAGGCCTTATGAGGGGAAGTATGTCCATACCGCTATAGAGACGTTTATATCTAGTCTGGATGAAGAGAAATATGTGGATTTGGAATGGTATACGGCTGCAAATGAAGAGTTTTGGAACATGGCGCCAACCCAAAATATGTATCCGCTTGTAAAATCTACTGTTCCCAGGATATACGGTGTTCCTGATACGAACATGGAAGAGATTGTAAATTGTGTCTGTGAACAGTTTATCTCCCCATTGGAGCAGCTATTGGATGTTAGTTTTGAACAGGAATTTGTACGCGGGCTCTGTTTGAAAGCGTCTTATGTTCTCAAAGAGCGGTATAGTTATATGGAGTTTTACCGGGAAGCCATTGCGCGTGTGAAGCCCAAAGTTATTATTTATTCCCATGGGCAGGACATGTCTCTTACTTATCTGCGTGATTTGACGCTGGAGCTGGGGATCCCCACGTTAGAGATCGCGCATGGGGTTGGCAGGGTCAATACTTACCATAAGCAGCTAGCGTATGCAGATTATCATCTTGTATACAGTGATATTGTAGCTGCCAAGAGTTTAGAGCAGGGCAACGACAGGGTGATAGGAATTGGCAAACCGGGCGTGTATGAGTCTGTAAAACAGCCGGAGAGCCCATATCCTTTGACGGTTATTTCTTTTATTTCCAGTACGGAGAAAGAGATATTCCCTTATGCCAGAAATCTTGCCGCCCGGTTGGATAAGCAGAGGTATCTGGTAATTTACAAAGCGCATACGGCGGAAATAAATGATGATAAATTACCACAGATAGCTGAAGAATTGGGAAATATGCAGATTGTGGGCGGAGAGCTCGACATCAGGGAAATTGCGGCGCTGTCCGATATTGTAGTGGGTATACGCAGCTCGGCAATCTTTGACGTCCTGCCATTTCCGATGCTCAAAGTAATCGCAGTCAGAGATATGATAGAAAATGTCAGCGAGGCGCGAGCCAATGAAATTATTGAAGCGGTGGCGGCGACCGGGGAAATTGTCATGGCAGAGGATGAAGAGCAGCTCTATGAGGAAGTCGTCAGTTACAAGCGCGGTATGCGTTTCCGCCAGGATATCAATACGTTCTGGCCGAGCGACGCCAGGGAGAGATTTCTCGCGTTGGTGGAACGCTATTTGTAGGCGGATATTATCTGTGTTAAGAAATGTTTTTGTTGCAGAAATTTAGGAACAGTCTTGTTGGGAAAGGATGTCAGACAGTTATGGCAGCAGAGAAAATATATTTCCTGGAAGGGGCAGACATCGGGCTTCGCACGTTGGAGGAAGCGGATGCGGACGGTACTTACCGTGATTGGTTCAACGACGGGGAAGTGTGTAAATATAATTCGCACCATAGATTTGCAATGGCGAAAGAGGAATTGCTGGCGTTTATCAAAAGCAGCCATAGTTCGCGAAATGCGCTCATTCTGGCGGTGGAGCACAAAGAAACAGGGGTGCATATTGGAAATATTTCATTGCAGAACATCAATTATCTTGACCGGGCGGCAGAGATTTCTTTTATATTTGGAGAAAAAGCATATTGGGGCAGGGGGTATGCCACACAAGCGGCGCGCCTTTTAATCAATCATGCATTCTTTCAGCTGGGGCTCAGGCGCATTTATTTTGGCACGTCCGAAGTTAATATTGGTATGCAAAAGGTGGGCGAAAAGCTCGGCTTTTGCCGGGAAGGGGAACGCAGAGAGGCGCTCTTTAAAAACGGAAGATTTTATGATATTTACGAGTATGGGCTGCTAAAGAAAGAATGGGAGTGTGTGGATGTATAGAGTAGTGATTATTGGAGCGGGAAAGATTGCTTCCGGCTTTGATTCCCCGGACAGCCCGGAGACCTTGACCCATGCCCATGCCTGCCGCCAAAGTACGGCATTCTGTCTCAAGGGATTTTACGACAGCGATTATGTGCGGGCAAAAGAGGCGGCAGAGAAATGGGGCTGCCATGCTTATCAGGCCCTGGATGCTGCGCTGAGCGAGGCGGAGGTAGTTATTTGCTGTGTGCCGGACGCGTATCACGGGCAGATGCTGGCGGAAATCTCAAAATATCACCCCCGGTTAGTAATCGCAGAAAAGCCTTTGGCGGCCTCTGTGGCGGAGGGGGAAGATATTCGGCGTATCTATAGCGGCAAGATACCGCTTCTCTTAAATTACAGCCGCAGGTTCCTGCCGGAATTTCACAGCCTGCGCAAAGAAATCAGGCAGTATGGGAAGTTTCTAAAGGGCGTTGGCTACTACGGAAAAGGCATTCTGCACAATGGCTCGCACATGATAGATCTGCTGCAATTTCTGTTCGGAAGCGCGCAGTGTCAAGCGGTTTTTCCAGGGGAAATTGCTGATTTTGCAGGAGATCCCAGCAAAGATTTGGTACTGAGCGTTCAGGGCGCGCCGTTTCATATGCTCGCCATTGACAGCAGGGCAGTTACGATCTTTGAGCTGGAATTGTTTTTTGAGAGGGCGCGCGTTCGTATTTTAGACGGCGGCACAATGATTGAGGTGTATGAGACAAGAGCGTCAGTAACATACCAGGGATATGACAACTATGTGCTCGCCAACCGCAGGGACGTCAATTACAGCCAGGCTATGGCTGGACTGCTGGATAATGCGCAGACGTTTTTAGACAGCGGAGACGATTTGGCGTGCACGTTAGAAGATGGTTTGCATGTGCTGCGTCTGTGCATGGAGATAAGAGGTGAAGCCGTATGAAAAAGTTGTTGCTGTTTGCCAGAGATCCAGGCGGGGCAAACGTGATTCTTCCCATATATGAGAAGATAAAGGAGCAGTACGAGGTTTTGGCGTATGCCAGGGAATTTGCGTGGAAAAGGCTGGCGGACGCCGGGCTGCCAGCCAGAAATATCGACAAAGAGTGCGCGACGCTGACTTATGCTGATATCAAGAATTTCTTAAAACGGCAGAAGCCGGATCTGGTGATTACTGGCACGAGCCTGGATGATTTTACGGAGCGTTATCTGTGGAAAGCCTCAGAAGAGCTGCATATCAAATCATTTGCCATTTTAGACCAGTGGATGAATTTAGGGATCCGTTTTTCTGACTGCGATTACAGCCAGGAGGAAAGATATCGGAGGGACCGTCGGCATCCCTATCTGCCGTACCGGATTCTGGCGATGGATGAATTAGCCGGGGAATTATTGAAAGAAGACGGCATCCATGCAGAGAAAATTGCTCTCACAGGACAGCCGCATTTTGATACCGTCCGCGAGAGGTTTCAACATGCCGCCCAGGTTTACGGCAGCGATAAATGGAATGTGGTGTTTGCGTCAGAACCAATTTATCGTAATTATGACTGCTGTGACGGGACAAAACGGTATTGGGGATATAATGAGCGCACAATCTTTGACAATTTATACGATTGCCTGCTAAAAGCGGCGGCAAATGCGCCAGGACAAATCAGGCTGATTATCCGGCCGCATCCCAGGGAGGACAGGGAATATTGGGACGCTTTGGCAGACAAGCTTAACAATGCCGGCATCACTCTGGCAGTAGATAGTGAGAACGACAGTTTTTCGGCGCTGAAAAGTGCAGATTTGGTTTGCGGCATGTCTTCCATGTTTTTGCTGGAAGCTATGATCTGTGGGAAACAGGTGGTGAGCGTTGCAATTGGCTTAAAGAGGGAAAATCCCTTTGTATTAGATAAAACAGGACAATGTAAGAGCGTCTTATCTGAGGAGGATTTGCAGGAACGGATCGCGCAGGCGTTTCGGCAAAGAGGGGTTGTCAATTCCGAAAATTCATGGAAGAGGGCGTGCCGTATCGGATATCCGAAAGGGGTTGTCAATGCAACAGATAAGGTGTTACAGTTGATAGAGGAGGAAATGACAGAATGAGTGTGTTGGCAATTAATGGCGGCAAAAAGGTCAGAACAAAATTATTTCCAGCATACCGCGTGATTGGGCAGGAAGAACAGCAGGCGGTTGCTAAAGTGTTGGAGAGCGGCATACTCTCTAAGTACCTTGGCTGTTGGGCAGACGATTTCTATGGTGGACCGCAGGTGCAGGCGATGGAGCGCGAGTGGGCAGAGTATTATGGCGTGAAACATGCCATATCCGTGAATTCTGCGACTTCTGCGCTGTATTGTGCAGCGGGGGCAATCGGCATAGCGCCCGGGGACGAGGTAATCGTTTCGCCTTATACGATGTGCGCCTCTGCCACGGCGCCTTTAATCTATAATGCCGTGCCGGTATTTGCAGATATCGAGTATGACTATTACTGTCTGGATGCGGATGATATTGAGCGTAAAATCACAGACAAGACAAAGGCAATTATCGTTGTGGACATTCTGGGACAGCCGTATGACGTGGACAGGATCAATGAGATTGCCAAAAAGCATGGACTGTATATTATAGAAGACAACGCCCAGGCGCCGCTGGCAACGTACCATGGGAAGTATGCGGGAACGCTGGCGGATATCGGTATTTTCTCGCTGAATTACCACAAGCATATTCATTGCGGAGAAGGCGGTATCATGGTGACGGATGACGATGATCTTGCAGAGCGTATGCGTTTAATCCGCAATCATGCGGAGGCTGTGGTGGAGAACAAGGGCGTCGCCAACCTCAACAATATGATTGGTTTTAATTTTCGCATGACGGAGATAGAAGCGGCGATTACTAAGGAACAGTTGAAGAAGTTAAGGCGGCTGGTGGAAGAGCGCAGGAAAAATGTCAATTATCTGGAGGAAAACCTGGCAGATATCCCGTTCCTCACCATGCCTAAAATTCGCGAGGGCTGCGAGCACTCTTATTACATTCACGCGATGAAATATGATGAGAAAATGACCGGCGTGCCGCGGGAAAAGTTTGTGGCGGCGATGCAGGCGGAGCTTGCGCCCATTGAATTGAGGGAAGGCGAAGGGGTCAAAATAGGACTTGGCTATTTGAAACCATTGTATGCTCAGCCCTTGTTCAGCCAAAAGACGGCATATGGAAATACCAGTTATCCGTTTTCTGAGCGTGTGGGATATGGTCAAGGGATATGTCCGACTTGTGAGAAAATTTGTAATTCAGAGACGATTTTCCATGAGTTGATGCGTCCCTTTATGGGCAAAGAGGATCTTGATGATGTGCTTCTTGCGTTCCATAAGGTGGCGGATCATCTGGATGAGTTGAGATAATAAATGCGAAGCATGAAATTATATTTTGTGAGGATAATGCCGTCAAGCCTTTGGTGAGACGGCGATTCCTTATAAGTAAGGAGGAATTGTCATGGCAGAGAAAAGTCTTGCCGTAATTACTGCGCGGGGAGGAAGCAAACGCGTTCCGCGCAAAAATATTAAGGAGTTTTGCGGGCAGCCGATTATTGCATATTCCATCCGGGCGGCGTTAAAGAGCGGCATTTTTGACGAAGTGATGGTATCGACAGATGATGAGGAGATTGCAAAGATTGCCAGGGAACTTGGCGCACAGGTGCCCTTTTTGCGGTCGCCGGAGAATTCCGGGGATATGGCGATGACCCATGAGGTTGTGCTTGAGGTTTTGCGCGGGTATCAGCAGTTAGGCAGGAAATTTGAGATTGTCTGCTGCATTTATCCGACCGCTCCCTTTCTTACGGCGGAGCGGTTAAAAGAGAGTATGGAAAAGTTACGGCAGGAGAAGGCGGACGGCGTCGTGCCGGTTGTTCGTTTTTCATTTCCTCCACAGCGGTGCTTTGTGATTGCGGATGGGCTGGTGGCCTATAAATGGCCGGAGAACCGCCTCAAACGTTCTCAGGACCTTGAGCCGTACTACCATGACTGCGGACAGTTTTATCTGCTGCGCGTAGAACCTTTCCTCCGCGAGCAGAGTATGGTGCTGGCGAATACGGCGCCTGTGATTATGGATGAGAAGGAAGTGCAGGATATTGACACGCCTGAGGACTGGGAGATGGCGGAAATGAAATTCAGGCTGCTGCGAAAAGGGAAAGACTGATTTGAATCGTATGAGAGCGTAAGACGAAAATAGCAGGGAGGATGTCAAATGGACAAAATCAAAGTTGGAAACAGAGAAATCGGGGCGGGGCGTCCCGCATATGTGATCGCGGAAATGTCGGCAAATCATGCCGGGAGCCTTGCGCGCGCCAAAGAGATTATCCATGCGGCCAAGGAATCCGGGGCAGACTGTATAAAGCTTCAGACTTATACGCCGGATACCCTGACAATCGACTGTGACAATTCCTATTTTCAAATAGCGGACGGCACCTGGGGCGGTGAGAATTTATATCATTTATATGGCAAGGCATATACGCCCTGGGAATGGCAGGGAGAACTCAAGGAAGAGGCGGCGCGCGCAGGCATTGATTTTCTGTCCACCCCTTTTGATCGAACGTCGGTAGATTTCCTGGAAAGCCTGGGCGTAGATTTTTATAAAGTTGCCTCCTTTGAGCTTGTGGATTTGCCGCTGATTTCCTACGTTGCTTCCAAGGGCAAGCCTATCATTATGTCGACCGGTATGGGCTCGCTCGGGGAAATAGAGGATGCAGTGAAGGCGGTGCGGGACGCGGGCAATGAGCAGCTCGTACTGCTGCGCTGCGCCAGCGCATATCCGGCGATTACCGATGATATGAATTTAAAGACCATGCAGAATATGGCGGATGTGTTTGACGTTCCGGTGGGGCTCTCCGACCATTCCCTGGGTTCTGTCGGCGCGATCACGGCGGTTGCGCTGGGAGCGTCTGTCATTGAGAAACATTTTTGTCTGGACCGCGCGATTGAGAATCCCGACGCTTCTTTTTCCATGAATCCCCAGGAGTTTTCCCAGATGGTAAAGGACATCCGGCAGGCGGAGCGGGCGATTGGGCGTGTGAGATATGGCGTTACGAAGCAGGAAAAATCCAATATTGTTTTTCGGCGGTCTATTTTCTGTGTGCAAGACGTTAAGAAAGGCGAGAAGCTCACCGAAGAAAATATCAGGATTATCCGTCCCGGATATGGTATGGCGCCCAAATATTATGAGCAGGTATTGGGACAAGCGGCGTTAGAGGATATTGCGCGGGGCACGCCTCTTAAATTTGGCATGATGGGGGAGGCGGTGCGATAATGGCAAAGAACATCCTTTATCTGACAAATAACAGCAATACCGCAGGGTTGTTTGAATGGCTGAAAGAGAGATATCCCACGGAGCTTTGCCAGGATGCGCTGCGTCTGCCGCAGCTTGAGCAGTTAAAACCGGATATTATTATCAGCTATAATTATAAATATATCATCGGGCAGGAGCTTATTTCATATATGGACGGGCGGATAATTAATCTTCATATTTCCTTGCTGCCCTGGAACCGGGGAGCTAACCCGAACTTCTGGAGTTTTGTGGACGATACGCCCAAAGGCGTTACCATCCATCAAATCAATGCGGAACTGGACAAAGGGAAAATTCTCTGTCAGAAGGAATGCTTTTTTGACGCGGAGAAAGAGACGTTTCTATCTACTTATGACAAGTTAAATGAAACGATTGTCGCTCTATTTAAAGAAAATTGCCAGGACATTATGGGCGGACGGATTGTACCCAGGGAGCAGCCGTCAGGAGGGAGTTACCACTCTGTGAAGGATTTTCAGGAGGTCAAATCACAGCTTGATTTTGCCTGGTCTGATAATATCGCCTTGGTGCAGTCGAAATATAAAACTTTTAAGGAAGCGCAAATGAAAAGAGAGTAAGTATGTTGTATATTAGAGTTGATATGAATAACCGCATTGCCACCGGACATGTAATGCGCTGCCTGTCTGTGGCTGACGCGGCAAAGACACTGGGGGAAGAAGTAACGTTTCTCCTGGCCGATAACCAGGCGGCAGGACTTGTCAGGAAGCGGGGGCACCGCGCCCATGTGCTGCATACGCCCTGGGACGATATGGCGGCGGAACTTCCTGAATTGAGGGATTTGATTTGGGATCATGGTATGAAAAGGATACTCATTGACAGTTATCAGGTGACGCCCGCGTATCTGGGGGAACTGAAAAAGTATACGGAAGTATTTTACCTGGACGACTTGAACGCGTTCCATTATCCGGTGGACGGACTGATATGCTACGCCAATTATTGGCAGAGATTCCAGTACGGGGAACATTATACAGATACGAAGCTGTATCTGGGGACGCAGTACATACCGCTGGGAGATGCTTTTTCCCACTGTGGGCAAAAGGAGATTAAGCCCGGCGTGGAACATTTACTGCTGCTCTCAGGGGGCTCAGACCCTTACGATATCCTGGCCGGTATGCTTAGGCAGATTCACAGGGAGAGGTACAAAAGGATCAGTGTGATATGCGGCGTTTATTATCCGAAATATAAGGAATTGTGCGAGCAATATCAGAAGGATGAAAATATCAGCATTTACCAGGGAGTTCCCGATATGGCGCGTTTTATGCAGGAGGCGGATCTTGCCGTCTCAGCGGGAGGCACGACGCTTTATGAGCTGTGCGCCGTGGGAACGCCGGCAATCTCCTATTCGTTTGCCGACAATCAGTTGGGTAATGTGGAGAAATTTGAGGAGGACGGTATGATTTCCTATGCCGGGGATTTGCGGCGCGATCCTGTGGCGGAACACGTCGCCGCATATCTTGATTATTTTGGGCAGAATCAAAAAGTGCGCCGGGAACGGTCGTTAAAGATGCAGGAATTGGTAGATGGAAAAGGAGCTTTGCGCATTGCAAAGGCTTTGATGGATTAGCGGGGGATTGTGATGATACCATATGGAAGACAGATCATAGATGACGATGATATACAGGCAGTGGTGGATGTGTTGAAATCAGATTACCTCACCACCGGGCCTAAAATTGCAGAATTTGAACAAAGTGTGTCAGATTATGTGGGAGCGAAGTATGCAGTGGCAGTATCGAACGGTACGGCGGCGCTGCATGCGGCTTGTTTTGCGGCGGGGATCGGCGAGGGGGACGAGGTCATTACCACGCCCATAACTTTTGCGGCGTCAGCCAATTGTGTGCTGTACTGCGGCGGCAAACCAGTGTTTGCCGATATTGACCCGCAGACATATAATATAGATGCAGAGGATATTAAGAGGAAGATAACCGCCAGAACGAAGGCGGTTATTCCGGTGCATTTGGCTGGACAGCCCTGCGATATGGACGCTATCCATAAGATTGCCGAGGAATACCATCTTATGGTAATAGAGGATGGCGCGCACGCCCTGGGTTCCGTCTATAAAGGAAAGAAAATCGGCGCGCTTTCGGATATGACGACGTTCAGCTTCCATCCCGTAAAGCCGATTACCACCGGTGAGGGAGGAATGGTTGTCACCGACGACGAAGAATTGTACCAAAGGCTCGTGCTTTTCCGCAGCCATGGGATAACCAGGGATGCGTCGCTGTTGACTGAGGACGGCGGGCCGTGGTTCTATCAACAGCTGGAACTCGGCTATAATTACCGGATAACGGATATTCAATGCGCCTTAGGATGTTCACAGATGAAGAAATTGCAGCGGTTTATCGGGCGCAGGCGTGAACTGGCGGCGCGGTATGATGAAGCGTTGAAGGATTGTCCGCATCTTTTACTGCCATATCAGCTTCCGCAGACGGAGAGCGGCTATCATCTCTACATTATTCAGGTGACAGACTGCGATAGGAGGCAGGTTTTTGAGGAATTGCGCGCAAAAGGCGTGGGAGTCAATGTGCATTATATCCCGGTGTATTATCATCCATATTATCGTGAACATGGCTATGGGGACGTTTGCTGCCCCCATGCGGAGCAGCTCTATCAGCGGATGATGAGTATTCCGCTGCATGCGGGGATGACGGATGCGCAGCAGGATTATGTGATTCAATGTATAAAGGAAATAGCAGGGAATTTATAAAACAACCTAATGTAAAACAACTTTCCTTACGATATATATATCAGAGTATTTTACAGGAAAGGACGAAGATATCATGGAAGATAATCGTAAAGAGCAAGTGGAGGCTTTGGAAGCGTTAAAGGATTATAATCCCAAGGTCTGTAAGGCATTGAAAGAGGTCATCCCTGAAGTGAAGGGAGATCGTAAGGAAGATACCCAGGAATATCTGGATTACATTTTTAAAGGCATTAACTGGGAACTCCAGGTGGTCAACGGTACAATGACGCTTCTGAATGAGAAAGAGGAGCAGGTATCGAAGGAAGAACTGAATGAGATTGTAGTTCAGATTAACGACGCCTATACGTCTAAGGATGACAGTAAGCTTGCACAGATTATGGAAGAAAAATTGCTGCCGTTTGTGGAGAAGTTAGGTACATATATCGACAAAGCCCTGGCATAAGGGAAGAGGATATTTCATACAACAGACAGGAAGTTTCATATAATAGAACTTGGCCTCTGTTGTGCTATATTTGGTGAGATATGTTTGAGAGCGTGAAAATTATCATGGATGATAAGCGAAATACAAGGATGTAGACGGCGAAACGTATAGCACAGTTTATAAAAAGTTCATGGTAAGGGAATAATAATTCTGCCATGAACTTTTTTTATCTTTATAGAAAATACCCTGTCACGTTAAAGTGTGAAAATATATTTTCTATCGAATAAAAATAATATGTCAAATCGTATAAGCTTAGAATTGGGAAGGTAATGTATGGAGAGTTACGAGATATCGAAAGAAGAATTGAGGCAGTTGCAGCGCATTCAACTGGAATTATTGCAGGAGGTTAAGCGCATTTGTAAGAAATGTGGGATCAGATATAATATTGTTGCCGGTACGCTCTTAGGGGCTGTACGCCATCAAGGTTACATACCCTGGGACGACGATGCGGATGTGGCGCTGCTGCGGCCGGAGTACGAGAAGTTCCGGAGGGCTTGTAAGACAGAACTTAACCATGAGAAGTTTTACTTTCAGGATCACCGGGCGACCAAAGGCTACCGCTGGGGATATGGCAAGCTGCGCCGTAAGGGAACGGTGTTCCTGCGGCAGAATCAGGAGCATATGCCATACGCTCAGGGAGTGTTTATTGATATTTTTCCTCTGGATGGCGTGCCGGATAATTACCTTCTGAGGAGCCTTTTTAATTTTGAATGTTTTTGTGTGCGCAAGATGTTGTGGGCGCGCGTCGGCAAGGTAGCGGACAAGAATTTGCTGATGAGGGGCTGGTATGGTCTGCTGGACAAAGCGCCGGAGCAGAGAATTTTTGCACATTACCATAAGATGATTCGCCGGAGCAGACGGTTTGGCGGCAGGATGGTGAGGACGCTTTTATATCCCACAGCAAATAATGAATACGGTTATTATCGCTGTTGGTATGAGAACACGGTTCCTATGGAATTTGAGGGTGTGGAATTTGAGGCTATCCGTGATTACGATTCATACTTGAGCTATGAATATGGAGATTATATGGAACTGCCGCCGGAGCATAAGCGCAAGGCTCATCCGGTATCGCAGTTAAAAGTAGACGTAGGGCAATGACGCGCAGAGGATAAGATTATGAAAAAAGTGATAACATACGGCTCATTCGATTTGTTTCATGAGGGACATTACCAATTGCTCAAGCGGGCGCGTGAATTGGGGGACTACCTGATTGTCGGGGTCACGACGGAACATTACGACGAATACCGTGGGAAATTAAATGTTATGGATTCGCTGATGGAGCGCATTGATAATGTTAAGAAGACCGGGTTTGCAGATGAAATTATTATCGAAGACCATATCGGACAGAAGCTGGAAGACGTTCAGAAATATCAGGTAGATGTGTTTACAGTCGGCTCTGACTGGACGGGGACTTTTGATTGGCTCAAAGATTACTGTGAGGTAGTCTATTTAGAGCGGACGAAAAATGTTTCCAGTACCATGCTGCGCGCCAAGAAATACAAGATTCTCAACCTTGGCGTAATTGGAACCGGCAGAATTGCCAGACGTTTTTATCCAGAGACAAAATATGTCAGCGGCATCAATGTCAAGGGCGTATATAATCCGCATTTGCAAAGCGCTTCGGATTACAAAGAAACGTTCGGCCTTGAGTTTGGCACCGACCGCATAGAAGAATTCTGGGAACAGATTGACGCTGTTTATATTGCATCACCGCATGAGACGCATGTTCCTTATATGGAGCAGGCATTACGAAGGGGCAAGCATGTATTGTGTGAGAAACCGATGGCTTTGTCGGAGCAGGAAGCGAAAGATTTATATGCACTGGCAGCAAAGAAGGGGTGCGTGCTCATGGAAGCCGTTAAGACGGCATACTGCCCCGGTTTTCAGCAGCTTTTGGGTATTGCCAGGAGCGGTGTGATTGGCGCCGTCCGCGATGTGGAAGCTGCGTTCACGAAGCTTGAACCTGCGGGCAGCCGGGAATTGACAGACCTGGCATTTGGCGGCAGTTTCCTGGAATTGGCAAGTTATCCCTTGTTGGCGATTATCAAATTGCTGGGCACAGATTATGAGGACTTGCGGTTTGAAGCGATACGGGGCGAGAACGGGATTGATTTATACGCGAAGGCACATTTCCGCTACAAAAACAGCCTGGCAACGGCAAAAACCGGATTGGGCGTGAAGTCGGAAGGCGAGCTGTTAATTTCGGGGACAAAAGGTTATATCTACGTGCCCGCGCCCTGGTGGAAGACCCAGGAAATAGAAGTACGCTTCGAGAACCCAGAGCAGAATGAGAAGTTTTTCTATAAATTTCTCGGGGAAGGGCTGCGCTATGAGATCAGTGATTTTGTGGCGGCGGTCAACGGCAATGAGAAGAAAGAGCATAAACTGAGGGCAGAAGAGTCTGTGGCGATGGCAAGAGTGATGGAAACCTGGAGGGGTGCGCAGGGATGAACTGTTGACAGAGATATATATCCTGGTATATATTATAAAGATATATAAAATATTTTGTTGCAGAGGGAGGTTGCTAGGCATGACAACAGCAAAGATATTTGAGAATGGAAGAAGCCAGGCAGTAAGATTGCCTAAAGAATATCGTTTTTCCGAGGATGAAGTTTTGATAAGCAAAGTTGGAGAAATTGTAATGCTTATACCTAAGTCTTTGAAATGGGATGGTTTTTTTAGCGGAATTAATATGTTTTCCGATGATTTTATGGCAAAGGGGCGGCAGCAGCAGGAAGAACAGGCGCGTGAACAGCTATGAAATATATGCTGGACACAAACATATGTATCTTTATTATTAAGCAAAAGCCGGAAAATGTATTGAAACGTTTTTTACAATTAGAGCCTGGGGATATCTGCATTTCTTCTATCACTTATGCGGAACTGGTTCATGGAGTGGAAAAGAGCCAGGCGAGAGGAAAAAACAGGCTTGCCCTGACGATATTTTTGTCAGAAATTCAAATTATGCCCTTTGATGATTTAGCGGCGCAGGTCTATGGCAAGGTTAAAACGGATTTACAGAAAAAAGGGACAGTGATTGGTCCGTTTGATACTTTGATAGCCGCCCATGCAAAATCTTTGCATTTGGTGTTAATTACAAATAATACAAGAGAATTTGCCAGGGTAGAGGGATTGGAATTGGAAGATTGGGTATAGGGAATATGCGCATGGCAGAAGAATTAATGCCAAAGGAGGCGTATCATGAATTGTCAACGAAAAGAAGAGATACCAATCAGCGTCATTATACCCGTGTATAATGTCGCTGATTGGCTTGATGTATGTATAGAGTCGGTGGTAAAGCAGACGTTTGCGGAGTTTGAAGTCATTTTAGTGGACGACGGCTCAGACGACGGCTCGCAGGACAAGTGCCGCCAGTGGGCGCAGAATGACAGCCGTATCAAAGTAATCGCCAAGAAAAATGAGGGACCGTCCAAGGCGAGGAATCGGGGACTTTCGGAGGCAAAAGGCAAATATGTAGTCTTTGTAGATGCGGACGACTGGTTAGACGCGCGTTATCTCGAGCTTATGTACCGCAGGGCAGTGGAGACGGAGGCAGATATCGTGGAGTGCGACGTGTTCCGGGTCAACAATGAGACGGGCAAAAGGAATGTCCGCGTTTCCTCCGGGGTCATGGGCGTGGACGATACGTTAGAAGCGCATATGAAATATGGGTATACAGCTATCTGGAAATGCATGTTTAACAAAGAGCTCTTTACCAAGCATAATGTCATATTTCCAGACTGCCACAGCGAAGCGAGGGCGGTATACGCCTTGTTGCTGGCGTTAAGCGGCCGGATAGAAAATGTGCATGAGCCCTTATATTATTACCGCACGTTCCGGCGGGGGTCGCTGACTTCAAAACCGCGTTCCGGCGGTGAAGACCGGAGTATGACGGGCGTCCAGGCGTTTGAACATCTGTTGGCAGGTTTTCGGCAGTGCGGGCTTTATGCAAAGTATGAGAAATTGTTACAGGAGATTGTTACATATAAAATGTCGGATTTGCTGGCGGCGTTTTTTCCGCGGAGGAAAGCGGAGGATTATCGGCGGCTTGCCGGGAATTATGAGTTGTTTCTTGCACAGAGGTTTCCGGCCGCGCCGAAATACCGCTACCTGACCTGGGGCGGTTACAATTTAAACCGTATTTTGTGTAATATGAATTTACTGCACGACCCATACTGCCGTTTCAATTTTTCCAGCATAATCAGCCTCATGCATCCAGTACAGGAGGAAATGATATGCCATCATAAGAACCGCTATCGGGAAATTATGCTGAACCGGGAAATCAGCGGTATGTTTTGGCAGGTGTTAGAGGAGATGGCGCCGGATTTCCTGTTTGTAGATTTTCTGGAAGAACGTTTTGACATTGTGGCCTGTAACGGCGGCTATCTCACAAAAAGCGACGCCTTTGACGGTGCGGATTGTCCCATAGAAGGAGGAAGAACCATTGCCCGGGGCACAAAAGAATGTGAATCGCTGTGGCGGGAAAGCTGCCTTGCTTTTATCCGGCAGATAGAGGCGCGCTGTCCGTCTGTGCGCCTGGTACTGGTGGAGAATTACCTCAGCGAACAGAAGGGCGATATCCATGGGCAGGAACCGTTTGAAAATCTTGAGGAGATTAGGAGCGCAAACAAGCTGCTGAAAAGTTATTACAGTTTCTTTAGAGAGAATTGCCAGGATTTGCTGGTGGTGGAAGCATGGAAGAGCGAGTATTATTTTACAGACGAGAAATATGAGCACGGCGCGATACCGTCTCATCTCAATGAGATAGCCAACCGGGAGATTGCCGGGATGGCGGAAAGGGAAATTGGCATATGGAAAGCATGAAGCAGGAATTGGAAAGGCGTTACCATAACTTGTTTGCGGATTACGGGCTTTCGACCCCTATGGATACCGGGGATATCATCCCTATCATCCGCAGGTCGCTGCGCGCATTCCTCAAGGACGCCAAACGGCCGGCGATCTACTGTAACGGCGGGCACACAAAAATGTTGATGGCAAGCTTCATGTATGAGCTTAGGAATGTCAAACATATTGTGGATAATTACGCGCCCTGCGAGGAGGAGGGAGGATTTGCGCTGATCCGGGATGACGCGATAGAGGAACAGGGGATTGACGCTATTGTGCTGTCCTCCTACAAGTTTCGCAAGGATCTCAAAGAACGCCTTGAGAAGAACCATCCTCAGATTCCCGTGCTGGATATATACGATGAGTTTGCCAAAGAGGGCATTCTGGTGGAGACGGACTATTATTATTTCAGTCATCCGTACCAGCATTATAAGAGAATCAATGATTTACAGCGGCAGATTCGGTAGGGCGGCGCTGGTACGCGCAAAAAACTGTACATTGACCTTGTGTCAAGATATCTTCATATCAAGGATTTCCGCACAGCGATTGTCAAATTGAATGAGTGGGCAGCTTTCGATGGCGTGGGCACAGAGGATATCGCGTTGGCTGAGAGGATGCGCGCAGATGTAGAACGGCTCTATGAGCTGGAGCGCAAAGCGGCGGCGGCGCTTTCTGGGGATCATGTGCTCATGTTCTGCATGGACGGCCTGCGGCAGCAGGATTTGTCACAAAAAGATATGCCGAAGCTCAAGAAAATGTTGGATGAGACTTGTTATCAGTTTACGCGGGCGTACTCCTATTCCACCTCCACTTATGAAAGCCTGGTTGCCGTCTATAGCGGGAACAACGATTTCAGGACGCGGGATTTTGAGAAGAACCATGTGGAAGTGGAAGACTGTTCTTTTGCCACGCTTGCCTTGCAGCAGGGCAGGCAGATCCATATTTATGCAGATAACGCGCGTTTTCTGGAGGGGGAGGGCGTACGCCATAAGGAGCGTTTCTTGACGGTGACGCAGAAATTGTGGCAGTTCATCTTAGACGCCCTGGAAACGGAACGCGAATTGTTTTATATCCATGAGCTGTATGAGAGCCATTTTACATTTTCTAATCCTTATACGCAAGAGAAGCTCATGTCAGAAGGCACGGCGATGCTGTTTGATTTCCTGCCGGCGAAGGGCGGCAGGCTGAGGGCGGATTATGACAGGCAGCACAGGGACGCGATTCATTATCTCGACGACGTCATAACGCCGCTGCTTCGTCCCCTGAAATGCAGGATGGCGATTTATGCCGACCATGGCAATCTGGTGCTCGGTTATGACAGCAAATTATCGGACGTAGGGGCGCTGGAGTACACTTGCTCCGAGGGGTGGACGAGAATTCCGCTGGCTCTGCGCGCACCGGAACTGGGCGTGGGAACGGACGGCAGGCTGATTTCTTTGATGGAATTAAATACGATGCTGGAAAGACTGCTTACGGCAGAATCTTATGAGGCGAAGGATGTGGGTTATATTAAAATAGGACGCTCACAATTGTATAACCCCAATTTCCAGGTCTTATATGAAATGGTCGGCAAGAAAAGGCAGCTTCTTGCCTTTGAGTGTTTCCTGTTCGCGGACGGCAGACGGCTGATTGTCTATGGCGACGGCGCAGTGGAATTGTATGGCGCAGCGGGCAATCCCCTGCAAGATGGCAAAGCGCAATTGTGCGCGCAGATAGAGGAAGATATTACCGTATGCGATTCTCGTTCCCTGCGGCTTTGAATTAGCAGTATAATAGATAAGGAGAGAGCGGCGATGAAGAAGATATTTTTTATAATCAACTGCTATACGAAAGGCGGGGGAGCGGAATCGCTGCTCACCCAGATTGTGAACCATCTGAATCCTGAGAAATATGAGATCGGCATTATGGAAATCATTCATGATACGGTTAAGACAGAGCCCGTCAATCCGAATATCAGGATGTACCCTTACTATGTGAAAGCGGACGACAGCGGGCGCAAGGCCAAGATGTACTATGTCTACCATGAGTGGGATAAGGTGATTGCAGAGTATATCCCCATGGACTATGACTTGTATGTGTCGTTTAACTATCTCAAGCCGACCTTCCTACTGCCGCCGGGGAAAAAGAATATCGCCTGGATTCACAGTGATGTGTATCTCTTGGGCAAGCCGGACAAGGTAGAGGAACGCGCGTTGCAGGAGGAAGCCTTCTGCAAGGCGGAGCGGATTATATCCATCAGCGACCTCACGACGCAGTCCTTGATTGACTTATTTCCCAGGCATAAGGATAAGCTGAGGGTCATTTATAACGGATTGGACACGGAAAGCGTCAGGGCGAAATCAATGGAACCGACAGAGGTTAAGCTCTGCCATCCGGCAATTTTGTCGGTAGGCCGTTTGGACGCCAGGAAAAATCCGCTGCGGATGCTTGATATTTTTGAGAAAGTTCATGGCAGGGAGGCAGGCGCCCATCTCTATTATCTCGGTTATGGGGAACTGCAAGAGGCCGTTTTGCAAGCGGCGCAAGAGAAGGGCGTCAGCGAGTATGTGCATTTGCTCGGTTATTACGATAATCCCTTCCCGATTCTGGCACAGTGCGATGTAAACTGTATGTTTTCCCATTATGAGGGATTCCCCATGGCGCTTCTTGAGGGGGTTGCGTTAGACAAGCCGTTTGTATCTTCCGTTGTCGGCGGCTCAAAAGAGCTGGCGAACGGTGGGCGGTGCGGCAGGACCGTGGAGACGGATGAAGAGGCGGCAGAGGCTATTCTTACAGCGTTGCACGCCGACCGGCGGCAGATGGCAAAGGAGTGCCGGGAATCCATCAAGCGTTTTGAATTGCCGGAATATATGCGTCAGATAGAAGAATTGTTTGATGAAGTACTAGAAGGTTGACAGGTGATTTGAGCAGTAAAACGGTAAGTACAGGAAGAATTATGATTGTAGAAACAGTTGCGGTTATCTGATGAAGAGCGGAAAGGGGGATGCGGATGTATACGGTGGAAGAGTTTGTGCGGCGGGCCATGGCAAGCAGGGGTCTTATCTGTTATGGTACAGGGAAACGCTTTCAGGTGTTTGTTGAGTGTTTCCAGGGCACGCAGGTGTTAGATAAGGTGGCTTTCTGCGTGGACAGGGACGCCAGGCTGCATGGCAGCCAGGTTTCTTTGGGAGCCAGGATGGTTGATGTTTTGCCAATTGAAACGCTGACGGATATAAAAGAAAAAGGTATGGTTCTTTTGATTACCAATGTGCGTTATCAAGATGTGCTGTCGGATTTGTCGGCGAAAGGACTTTTGCCGGCAGAGGAAGATTGTTTTTGCTTCAAACATCTGTACGGCATGATTCTCGAAGAACAGGCAATGACAAAGACGGTTCCCGCAGACTGCCGCCTCACCGAAAATGCCGTAATACCCAAGGTTATCCATTATTGCTGGTTCGGACGAAATCCTATTCCTGAGCATTACCAAAGGTGGATGGAGAGCTGGCGTAAATACTGCCCGGATTACGAAATTAAGGAGTGGAATGAGGACAATTACGATATCACCAAGAATCAATATATGTACGAAGCCTACGAGCATAAAAAATGGGGATTTGTCCCCGATTATGCGAGGCTGGACATCATTTATGAGCACGGCGGCATATACCTGGACACGGATGTGGAGTTAGTGGGGAATTTGGATGATTTGCGCTATCAGATGGGCTTTGCCGGATTTGAACGTCCGGGCCTGATAAATCTGGGGCTGGGATTTGGAGCGGCCAGGGGACTGCCGATTATCAGGCGGATGCGGGACGCCTACAATGATTATTGTTTTGTACGGCAGGATGGCACCCTAAATCTGACGGCAAGCCCCGTGTACCAGACGGATTTTCTTCTCAGGGAGGGGCTCAATTTGAATGGAGAATACCAAAAGCTCGGTGATTTTGTCATTTACCCGGAGAAAATGCTTAGCGGCAAGTGTCCCTATACGCGCCGTATAAGGCTCGCGCCCTACACGAAGTCCATCCACCATTTTGACGCTTCCTGGGTCGATGACGCCTGGAAGGAGCGCAACCGCAGGTTTGAGGCGGAGATGAATGAAGCGGATACGGACGCAACGGCAGGCGGACTGGTGTCTGTAATTATTCCGGCGTATAATGTAGAGCAGTATATAGACCAGTGCCTGGAAAGCGTCACGGGACAGACATACCGGAATCTGGAAATTATATTAATCAACGACGGCTCTACGGATGAAACAGAAGAACATTGCCGTTGTTGGGCGGAATGGGACAGCCGCATTCACTATATTTCTAAGGCAAATGAAGGTTTGGGAGCTACCAGGAATTATGGATTATCTATGGCGCATGGCGATTATATTTTATTTGTAGATACGGATGATTGGCTGGAAATAGAATGTATAGAAAAGATGCATAGGCTGTTGGTAGAGGAACAGGCGGATATATGTCTGACAGAACATTACAGGGTAAGCGGCGAAGAAAAATACCATCGGCAGTTTGAACCCTTACCAGGGGACAAATTAAGCGATTTGGAACGAAAAAAACTAATTCTCTTTACACCGCCAAGCGCATGGGGTAAATTGTACCGTCAGAGCTTCCTGTCAAGAATATCGTATGAACAGCCTTCCTGTGTGTTTGAAGACACGGCGGTTTATCCTTATGTTATTTCACAAGCTGAGCGGATCTGCTGTGTGCACGAGCCTTTATGGAATTACAGGGAGAATAATGCAGGCAGCATTATGCATAAATGGTATAATTATAGTAAACTCCCTCAGGCATTTGCTTACGGCAGGGGAAAAATGGAGCAGGCAGGCTGCCTGGAGAAATATGAGTATGTCTTAGAGCATTTAGCCTTACATCATTTTGCGGCGGCATATAATAATTGGCAGGGGCGTGTAAGCCGGGAAGAGTTCCGTACATATTTTGAGAAGCCTTTTGGGCAATTTCTACAAAAGAATTACCCTGATTGGCGGCAGAAGGTCTATACAGGTTTTTTCGTCTGGGGCAGCTTTGCCATGCGCTGGCTGGCGAGGAAGGGAATGCTTAAGTATGCGAAACTTGTGAGGCATTATCCATTTTCCAGCATAATCAGCCAATTTTTGGGTAAGGGCGGCACATATTCCGTGAGGAATGAGAATCCATTTCGCCGGCAGACGGTAGAGGCTGATATTCGGGGAAGTGGTTTTGAAAATATCAGCCAGCAAGTGGGAAATAAAAAACAGACGGTATTGTTTGTTGACTTTATGGAGGAACGTTACCCGGTTATCCACACGGCAGCCGACGTATATATGACGCAAAGCGAAGCGCTAAAGGAGAGTGTGGAAACATTTGCTGAGGATGGCTGTGAGGTGATTGTGAGTGGCAGCGAGCGTTTTCTGGCATTGTGGAGGGAAGCGTGCGGGGAATTTGTTTCTTGTTTGCGAAATGAGCTTTCCGGCATGACAGTGATACTTATAAGAAGCAGGATGGCGGAATGGTACGGAGTACATGGGAAGGAAGAGCAGTTTCCCAATGTGGAAGAAATCCGTAGGTATAATCAAATGTTTAGTCAAATGGAAGATTATTTTCTGAAACTGTATCCGGAGGCGAAGACGATAGAATTGCCGGAGGAATTATTATATACAGATGTAAATGGCAAATATGGCTGTTATTGCTGGTATTGGAACAAAAAGTTATATGGAAACCGGGATTTTGCGATGAAAATGCTGCAATGGGGCGGTATGATTTGAAAAATTTTGGGTAAAGGTGAATGGAAATGGGATGGAAAAATAGCGTTTATATTGCGGGAGCGGGGAATTTCGGACAGATTGTTATGGAGTTACTGGAAGAATACGGCAAAGAAGAATGGCATGTGAGGGGATTTTTGGACAATAACAAAGCCAAACAGGGGAACGACATAAAAGGATTGCCTGTTTTAAATCCCTGCCGGGATTTGTTCAGCGATTCGGCAGAAAACGTATATGTATTTATTGCGGTGATTGACTGGCGCGTCAGGTCGGAACTCGCAGAGCAATTGTACAGCTATGGTTTAGAACGCATCTATTATGTGGGTGAAGACGTATATTGGCAGAAGGCAAGGTTTTTTGAGGGGAGCAAGTTAATTCCCAGGTACGCCACGAAAGCCAAGCTGGCATCAGACGGAAAGTTAGAGCCGGTATTCCGTTATATTGAAACGCATGTAATGGATGGATGCAATCTGAAATGTAAAGGATGCACCCATTTTTCCAATCTCTTTCCTACAGACGCTGCGGTTCCCTTAGAACAGTTTGAACGGGATATCAAGCGTCTAAAAGAAATTTGTGATGTAAAAAAACTGCGGCTTTTGGGAGGCGAGCCATTGCTGCATAGGGAGTTGCTCAAGTTTATGAAGATTGCAAGAGGCGCGTTTCCCTACAGCGACGTCCGCGTAGTAACAAACGGGCTTTTGATTGACAGGCAAGATGAGGAATTATTAAGCTATATGCGGGAGCATGAGATATTTTTTGATATTTCCTGGTATCCGCCGATGTTACAGAGAAAGGAGGAAATATTATCATTTCTTGACAACCGACGGATAAAATATCATGCGTTTGAGACAGAAATTTATGAATTTTCCCGTTGCCTTACTTTGAGCGATATTCATGACCCGGAAATCAGCCAGTTAAAATGCGGCAGCAGATATTGTACGATACTCAGAGATGGAAAGTTATATAAATGCGCGCTTGCCGCTTATCTTCCAGAATATAGGCGGGCGTTTGGCGTAAATATAAGGGAAGAGCCGGGGATGGATATTTATCACGATAGCATAGATAAAATCAGAGATTTTTCTGTTGCCTGCGTCAAAGATCCAATTGATATGTGCAGATATTGTACGGAGCAGCCGGAAAGTTTTTCGTGGGGCGCCCGCCCTCATCCTGAGAAGGAAGACTGGCTGGTTAGTAACGTTGAATAAATTATATGAGAAGTCAGAGTATTTACATTTTTAATTATATGACTATTTGAAAGAGTATTTATACCTTACAAAAGGAGGAGGTATAAGAGATATGGAAAATGATAGAGAAGACGAAAAAATAATGTTCTCCACGCAATCGTTTTGTAAGATAGGGAATGAAATTTGGTTTGTCCCACGGAATTTTAACGCTTTGTTTCGCATGAGCTGTGCAGACAGAAGGTTAATATATGTGCTGGAATTTGAAATGGAACCCAGGGCAAAACAAAATCTGGTGAAGGGTATGGTACATTATGGGAATGAATTATGGTTCCTGCCCTCAGAGGCAGAGAGAATTTATATTTTGAACCTTGGAGATAAGCAGATGCAGAGTTTAGAGCTTCCGGCAGAGTATCAGGGGAATAAGTATAAGACGGGGGCTTATTGCGCAGATGGGAAGTATATTTGGGTTCTGCCCTTTGGCACAGTCCATGGATTCCAGATAGATATGCAGGAGAAGAGTACAGAACTTTTGCCAAAGATGAGTTATGCTGAGAATTGGAAAGCATCTTATATGTACTGCGCAAAATTAGGCCATAAAATAGCGGCAGTTGACAATAATTCTGGTAAATTAATGTGTTATGATTCCTATCTTAAAACTGCAGATTTTATAGTAATGAATAAGAAGAAAGGTATGGCGCAGGAGTGTTTGGTCCTTTCATATTGCGATTGCTTTTACTTGTTTTCAGCTGAAAAGGCGTATTTGTTTGATTCAGAACTGAAATTATTAGAGAAGAAATCGTTGATTGCGGAAACGCGGGAAATGGATGTGTTAGACTGCCTGGCTGATGGAGATGATATTTGGTTGTCGTGCTATCCCGATTTTATACTACGCTGGAACCTGAAAGACGATAAGGTTATAAAGTTCCAATTGGAGCATTGCCAGCAAGTACGCAGCGCGGCAGTGTTGGGAGAGATAGGGTGCGGGGTGTTGTTTCAAGATGAGGAAAAGATTTATTGTCTGCCTGGGGATTATGGATATTTTATTGAGATTAATAAGAAAACACAAGAGAAACGTGAATTTCCGTTTGGTAAAGAATTCGATTGGATATATGAGTATTTAGCGGCGGATATACGGAATCAGGAGGCAAGATATTTGTTTTTCAATAGCTGCGTGTATACGTTAAAACAATATTTTCGCTGCATGAAACAAGATACGGCGTTAAAGCGGAATGAACGGCAATCGGAAAAAAATTTGCGCCAAACAGGAGGCGAAGTTGGAAAAGCTATTGTCGACGAGATTATCAGTGAGATGTTTTAAGGGTGGATGAAAGATGTATTTGTTTCCCTTTGGAGAAGTAAAACCGAATGCAAGGGTCATTATATATGGCGCGGGCAAAGTGGGCCTTGATTTTATGAGACAAATAACGAGGTCCAATTATGCACAATTGTTGTGTATGGTAGAAAAGGATTACCAAATGATTCAGGGAATAAGCGATGTGGCGGTTCCGGTAGTTTCCCGGGAGGGGCTTTTACAGTTTACGGACAATTATGATATAATTCTTATAGCGGTACTCAATCAGAAGATTTCCCTTGAAGTGAAGCAGGAATTATGCGGAAGAGGAATTCCCGAGAGTAAAATTATCTTGCCTAAAATAGTCGCAATAGAGGATGCGTTTTGGGGCAAATGGGAGCTTACCGCGCTGTGGGATGCCGAAGATAGGCAGAAGGCAATGGAAGGTTTTGCCAGGGAAGGGAATGGGAAGATATCTTATTTTACATATATGATTGCCGAAATCCGACTGGCAAAAGACAAGAATGGGCTTCTTGCAGAACTTTTTCGCATAACAGATGGGGAAGAATGTCTGGAATATAAAATTATTATGCTTCGTATTTTTCTTGAAGCGGGTGTTGTAAACGGTGAATTGACAAAAAAGTTTATTGCGCTTGTAAGGCAGATAGAGCCTCTTGAATCCCGTTATCTTTTGCTTTCGGATATTGCAATTTTTCCCGTGCATTTTGCGGAATGTCTGTATCGGGAATTCTATCTTGATTTGCGGGACGCATATCGGGAATTGATGGAAAGCTATAATCTGCAGGTTCCGAATAAAGGAATGCGATCTATCAAGAGAGCAGAGAAGAGAGCGGCAGTATTGTTTAATTGGCTGGGCGGCGCATTCAACCATGGAGATTTCAAGAAATACTTGATAGAAGAATTAGCGGAGGAAAAGTTTGAGGTGCAGATATTTTGCCTGGATATACGCCTATGGTATACGGGGATGTGCTTTATTGAACCATTTGACGATATGTCCTGTAAGGTGAAGCCGTCGGAGTGTTATGCGTCAAGCCACAAGGCGGTATTAGAAGGGACTGCCCGGCTGCAATATATTCATGGGCGGACTGTCCGGCAGAGGATGCAGGAGAGTATTGATAGGTTATTTGCATGGAACCCGGATGTCATTATAGACATTACGGATGAGATAGCGCCGCAGTCCTATATTTTGAATCAGTACTTTCCGGTTTACTATGTTCCAATGCGCGGTTTTTTATCCGCCATGTTTTTTGGCAGGATTTTGTCGGAGGGTAAACGTGCGGCGCAATATTGTAATAAGTTTTGCCCATCTATGGCGGAAGAACAGATGGCGGATTGTTACATCAATATAACAATTCCATGTGAAAAAGAGCGAAGGGACAGGGAAGAGTTTCAGTGGGGAGAGGAAGATTTTATTATGGTGACAGTCGGGGGAAGACTGGAGCATGAATTAGATGAAATGTTCCTTGCATCTGTCGGGAAAATGCTCAGAGAGAATCCGGATATCAAATGGCTGCTGATAGGGACAGAACAAATAGCTTTGTTGAAGAATACATATATTGAGTTCCTTAATTCAGGGCAAGTTCGGATATTAAAATATGAAAATGACCTGATGGGGATTTTTGGCATATGTGATGTATATCTCAATCCCAGACGTTCAGGAGGAGGGACCACGCATCTATGGGCAGCGGGAAGAGGGATTCCGGTGGTGGCGGATGCAAGTAAATGGTTTGATACAATGGAATTGCTGGGATGGGATAGTTTATGCTGGAGTACAAAAGAGCAGATTGCAAAAATAGTAAAGATGAAGAACGATAAGCAATACTATCAGCAGATAAAGATGCAGACAGAGGCTTTCCATCAGAAATGGAAAAAACGTGCGGTGAGAAGAGAATTTGTTAAGAGTGTAAAAGAATTTATAGGGATGCGAGATAGTCAATAATATACAGATGGAGGTAACGGAAAAATGATAGACTTTAGCAGGCCTGTATATGTCAAGGAAAGTATGTCATATATCCAACAGGCGGTAGAGCAGAATCATTTGTGTGGGGACGGTTCTTTTACACGCAAATGTACGGAGTGGATGGAAGAACATACCGGAACGGAAAGAGCAATGTTTACGACTTCATGCACGCATGCGATGGAACTGATGGCGCTTTTGATGGAGATTGAACCTGGAGACGAAGTGATTATGCCGTCCTATACGTTTGCATCCACGGCAGATGCGTTTGTGCTGCGTGGGGCAAAGATTGTTTTTGCAGATATTCGCCCGGACACTATGAACATAGACGAGAATCTGATTGAGCAGGCAATAACCCCAAGGACAAAGGCAATTATTGTTATGCACTATGCCGGGGTTGCCTGTGAAATGGACAAGATTATGGAGATTGCCAGGAGGCATAACCTGTTTGTCGCTGAGGATGCCGCGCAGGGTATGATGGCGTCTTATAAAGGTAAGGCGTTAGGTACAATTGGTGATTTTGGAACGTACAGTTTTCACGAGACAAAGAATTATACTATGGGAGAGGGAGGCGTATGCCTGATTCAGAACAGAGAGTACATAGAACGGGCTGAGATAATCAGGGAGAAAGGTACGGACCGCAGCAAATTTTGGCGGGGAGAAATAGACAAATATACCTGGGTGGACATGGGTTCTTCTTACCTTCCGAGCGAACTGAATATGGCGTATCTATGGGGGCAGCTTGAAATTGCGGAAGAGATTAACAGGGAAAGGCTATCTGCCTGGAATAGATATTATGACGGATTGTCCGCCTTGGCGAAACAAGGTATGGTGACTCTGCCGTTTGTGCCAGAAGACTGTGAGCACAATGCCCATATGTTCTATATTAAGGTCAGAGATGAGGCGGAACGCATTAAGCTTATCGACTTCCTCAAACAGCGGGGAGTGTGGGCAGTTTTTCACTATATACCTTTGCACAGCACGCTGGCAGGTAAGAAGTTTGGCAGATTTTCCGGTGAGGACAGGTATACAACGAAAGAGAGCCTGCGGCTTTTGCGCCTGCCAATGTATTATGGCCTGAAGGAGGAAGAGATTGAGTATGTTATTCGGGCAGTATATGAATTTTGGGGTTGAAGCGATTTGAATATGTTATTGCTTACAATCCCTCCATCCCCAAATATAGTAGGGAGCCTCTTCACCAGTGTGGAACAGCAGATCAAGAATACTGACATTATGGCAGAAATCCCCATGTAACTGTTCATATGCCGGATAACCTTGGTAATCCTTCCAGATAATTTCTATTCCAGCCCGTTCATATATGTCCAATTGCATATAATCTTTCGCGGCGGGGCCGGATATATAAGTATCTGCGTTTGTATTCTGTATCAATTGAAACAGCTTTGCCGCTTTTTTGCCGCTGGAGGGATAATTCCTGCTGTCTTCAAATTTCGTATCAATGCCCAGGAAATCTCTTGATATATGTTCAATTAAATATCTGTTTAACTGATATAAGTAATCCCACTTTGTTTCTAAATATACATACTGTAGAAAATCATCGTACTTATGATAATACGGTGCGCCTTTATAACTCTGCTGAATTATGTTGTAGTGTTTTGTCTGCCAGTCAAACTCCGGTTTTATCTGCACTTCATAAATCAGTCTTTTTAAGTCATAACCGCAGGGAAGCGTCAGCCATTTCAATCCCTGTTTCGTCTTAATGCGGTTTCTGTTGCGCCAGTCATTTTTGGTGTATTGCACCTCATCATAAAACAAAAATAAGTCCGCATCGTGTATAATGTCAAAATACCCTTTCCATGGTATGTAATCAGATTGCAGTACTGCAAGTTTCATACAAATATCTCCTACTGTAAATATCTCTTTGTTTAAATGTTGTCCTTATATTTTATAAATGTAGTGTCTTCTTTTTCAAAACTGTCATCATTCCAGACAAACACGCTGAATTCAAATGGAAAATAGTCATTCCGTAGCAAAACGCGTCTGGAAAAGCCATAGGCAATTTCCAATATCTTCATCGGGTTATAATAAAATGCATGTTCATAACGGTAATCCACTCTGTCCGATAAGAAATCAAAAGCTATCCCATCTTTACATAAGGATAATGCTTTTTTCATGACCTCAAAAACATACTCATAGTTGTCTCCTTTTACAGGATAATTTAACGCTCCAGCCAACACGCCGTAATCGAAATTTTCTGTAAACGGATAATTCAGAAATTCTCCATGCACAAATGAAATATTTGTGTCTGGGAATTGTTTTTGCGCCTCGTTTACTATACTGTCAGAAATGTCGATTCCCTGATAAACATAGCTTTCTTTTCCAGTAAGTTCGGACAACTGCTGATTCAGCTCGCCAAATCCACAGCCGATATCGAGCACCCTCTTACCTTTGAAATTATATTGTGAAGTGAGAATCTTATGGCGAATATAGGGTTTATTGCCTTTACTATCCAAAGTTTCCGGGGAATATCCAAATTGTGAATACCTGTTTTCCACTCTTAATTTCAGCTCATCTAAGGAGCTGTGCCATATACTTGAGCGGATATTTTGGCTCTCATCCGTTATTTCGTTTTCTTTCAATTTTCTACCTCCATGATTTCTAAATTAGCAGGTTTTTTACTTTTTAGAACGTTACCTATGTTCCATTTTGTTTATAAAATAATTAATTCCTTTGCATATCCGATAAATTTGTTCCTCACCAATAAGCAGAGGAAAGTTTATGAGTCTTTTCTCCATATAGCCGGCTCCTGGAAATTCCCCGGATATGCCGAATATAGGCGTAACCACAGGGTACCAATCACTTACGGGCAAATTATGCTCCAAGAAATAAGCAATCAATTCCTTTCGGAAAGCTGGTTCTGCAATTAAGGAAAATCGCCAGGGAACAGCGCTTTTTTCATAAGCGTATATCTCAAAATATTTACAGGGCGGCAAAAATTTTTTGTACAATTCCATTTCTGTCTTCCGTTGGGAAATAATAATATCTAAATCTTCTAATGCGTCTTTGATTTTTGTCTCTATGCCCGGTTCATAATGAACAAATGTTTTTTTTAGTCCTGGTAGCAATCCTCTCCAAATATAATGGCTTAATTCCTGTTGAGTGTTGTTTCTGATTAATCGGTATAATTTTGAAAAAAAAGCTTCATTTTGCTCTTCCAATGAGGTTTTTTCAGGAAGCGCTTTATAATTTTCTTCAAATTTTCCCAAATCATGATTTGAAAACAAAATGCCGCCGCTGCCTATATCTAATGTTTTAGAGTAACCTAAGCTGAAGACAGAAAAATCTCCCCAGCTTCCGCACAGCCTGCCGGCAGAATATGCTCCCATTGCAGATGCGCAGTCTTCTATTAACAGAAGATTTTTTTCATTGCACAGGGCGGCGATTTTGTCTATGTGTTTAATCGGATTCCCATACATGTGCGGCAGGAGCATACCATCTACTTCCTCTGCGTGCTTTACACAGATTTCAAAAGTAACGTTTCCCGATGTTTTTTTTACATCGCAGAATATGGGGATATTTCCGGAATAGATAATCGGGTAAACAGCAGCATAACATATGTTAGCTGGAACAAGGATTTTTCTGCCTTGAAAGCCCAGTGTTTTTAGCACTATATATATTGCTGTAG